>Ga0325405_1000932_pt1 | contig 29112 bp, 11 predicted proteins | sample PopdelMetagenome_21_FD_205663 | JGI IMG/M metagenome (GOLD analysis project Ga0325405, IMG submission 205663) | Populus deltoides microbial communities from Bellville, Georgia, United States - Xylem-Control-R2 | ecosystem: Host-associated > Plants > Phyllosphere > Stem > Wood/Secondary xylem... | reverse complement strand
TACATGTTATTTTAATCAAGATAACGAAGGAGTAGATATTGTGTATAATATAAAATATATGAAGGTACTTAAGTGATCAATATAGGATTTATCACCCTACATGTGAATTAGAGAAAATATTTCATTTGTTCTGAAATAGCATTGACTGAAAAATCCTTGAATAAGGTGGAATAAGATTTGAAAAGAGTTTCAAATCTTATCCAAACAATCAATGATTATTATGTATAGAGCAAACATGATTTAACAGATCAAATATACTATATGCTTTAAATCAAAACATTATTGATGAAAGAATATTAATTATACTAAAAAACAGGTCAGTAAAAGGTTAAGTCAAACCACTAATGAATTTTCTAATATTTGGAGGATCATAACACGTTACTAGACGATGCACTTGATTTTCAAATATAAATTAATTAGTTGTTGAATTGATAATAAATTAAATTATTTAATTTATTTAATTCTATGTAATTATAATTACAATTTATATTTAGGCCAACATATTAGGAATCTAATGGGTTACATACATTAAGAACCATTAGTCATAAATTAAATTGAGATGATTTAAGTAAGTATGACTTGATTAAAATATATTTTAGAAATTAATAACTAAAATATAATTAATACATGGATTATATTTCTAGAGTTAGAAAAATCAAGTAAGGACTAGATTGAATTAATTTAAAAAATTATCCTGAATTAATAAATGGATATTGTTCAAGGGGAAAATTGATATTTTGCTAATTTATAGGGTTTTTAAAATTTTTCTATAAATAGTAAGTTATGCCTCTTATTTTTATGTGATTGTCTATTAGACCAAAAAACTACGTAAATCATAGAATAAAAAACTAGTACTCTAGGCATAACAATCATTCTCTTCTAAATCGGGACTTAAGAAATTTCTTACTAGTGGTTTATGTGGATTTTTGTTGGAGGCTGGACAATTAGACGGCTTGTAATTTGTGAAAACTTAGCCTTTAAAAAATTATTTAAAGCCGAAAAAGATCAGATTTTCAGATAATAAATCCCTATATAATTCTAGATCTGTTTAAAAAAATCTTAGAGACTCCTGAATTATTTTATATATGATATTCAATAACCCAACATCTACTAGTTTATATATATATTTTGACCGTTAACTTATTTTATAAAATGGAGACGGTTTCAATGTAGGATTGAAGCAAAAATGTATATTGTTTTATATTTGTGGTCTTTTTTCTATTATCTAATTGTATCATAATCTTATTTTGTTTTCTCCTTCGTATTTCTTTTTTATTTTTAATTAAGTTTTATATCAAGAAAACAAATCTCTATAAATACGTTTAACTTTCTTTTATTTTCTTTAAGTATCATACACGTTTTTTTTCTAAACATTAAAACTTTCACAAAAATCCTCAACAATGTTTCTATATATTTTTCTTCCTTTTCTTTTTCTTTGAGTTTGTACTTTCTTTTTTGATTTATTGGACTTTAAAACTTGAACATATAAATCCTCAAAAACATATATCATATCTATGTATGACAATCAAAACTTTCACCGTAGCATTCCTTGTGAATTACTATTGTCTTGTACACGGCGATCTCGCCAAAACATTATGCTAATTGATATAATTATTTTTATTCATATTATTCTCATTGTATTTAAACAGAAATGGTAACCATTCTCATACCCATGAAAGATGTTTATTGACCCAAATTCTAAAGTTTGTATACAAATGTATTAGTGCTTTAAATTATTTTCTCATCAGCTAAAAAAAACATCACTTATTCATTAATTGACATTGATTGAAATGAATTAAGAAAAAAAGCGGTACGATAAGAAAACAAAGATAGTTTTAGAGTATGTTCATATAATATATTATGCATTCTCAATCCATATTTAATTTAAAGAAATATTATATAAAGTTGTATTATAACATTTTATAATTTTTTCAATAAAGAGTTTGACTGAAAATCACTAAATATGTAAATGATAATATCATAAATTTTTATTATCATCATCATATAGACTTAATTTTTTTTCTTCGTCATACCACTATAAATTCTATCAAATTATCTCTAGACATATTAAACAACTTTAATTATTCTTAAATGGCTTTTCCATTACTATGCTTCATAGTTTGCTTGTAAAGTTTACTTATCTTGCCACCTTAGTCCTTATTTTAATAGAAATCAAGTAATCACATAAATAATCCAGATCTTTCCTCAAAATTTAATCAAGTTTATTACCATCTTAACCATCTTAAATAATCCACGAACAACATAGTAAAGTGATCTCTCGATCTATCCTTACTAATTGTCAATTCAACCTATATCTCTAGTTGCCACATTATCCCATGTTGAATAAAATTATTTTCTTGAATAAAATTAAGATATATTAGTTATTATATTTCTACACTAGTGGCCTATAATAAGAAAGTGTCCTTTTTTTCCACTTAAGTCGTTCTCGATATTCTAGATCCAAATTGCTTATTCTCAAGAACCACAAATCAAATTTAAACCTTGAAGGTTCATAACACATCTCTATCAAATCTTTCTTTATAGACGAGTCTTTGAATTTGTGATTGAAATTGATTATAAAATATCAGGCACGATATTGATTAAAGGTTCGTGCCAAATTTCTACTACTCAATTCTTAATGCTTGTATATTTGTTTGATATTATACAAATGCCAATTTATTCACTAGTAATGTATCATGGTAAGAAAAGTAAGAACCATTTATATTTGTAACTATTTTCTTTTTTTTACAAGTACAAAACCCAAAGGGTATATCCTATTATTTGCACCAAAAGCAATTGGAATCAATAATTTTCCATCATATCGCCTATATAGATGTGTGCCGTCAATATTGATTAGTGGCCTACAACACTTGAAACATTCAATACAAGGTCTAAATGACAAAAAAAAAATCTAAAAAATCATTATGCTATTATCAATTTTTTCCTTTGTGATTCCAGTCAATAGTTGTTCCATGACTTGATTTTTTTTTCTAACAACAATCTTGGTAACATTTCAAACGACTTATCATGTAAACCAAAACGATGCTAATACACCTTTTGTTTTACAACTCATGTCTTATCGTAGAAAATTTTATGTTGCAATTGTTAAAGAAATATTATTCATCATAAAGATTGAAATAACATTAGCAACAAAATTTGCATCAAGTTGATAAAGGTTTTTTTAGACAAAGGTGGTGGTAAATGTGTGAGCTAATTTATAAAATAAAAAAATTGCATAAAATCAACCCTAATTGACTTAATACATAACTAATTTTATATATATATATATATAAAACTCAAACAAACTCTATTTTTTAAACTAACTCCAAATAATAATTTAATCACAACTATACCAATCACAAATTAAATATAAAATCAACAAAATTAATATCAATGTAGGATACTTGCCTTTTCGATTAAAAAGTAGTGGAAGCATGATGGTCGTGGCTGAGAAGTGGTGGCAGCGATGATTTTTTTATGAGAAAAACATGCTTCGAGGCTTGGAGACAAAAGGGGTGTGATTTCTAGTTTTTTCTATGGCGAGAACTATTCATTTTCAACAAGGTTTTTTTAAAAAAGAGAAGAGGGTTGGCTACTGGATTTTTAAAGAGAAAAAGAGCAGGGGCATATAGTTTCTAATTTTGTGACATGTCACGATTTTAAATCTCGACAGGGCAAATTATCACGCTTCAAAATCGTGATATCCATAAGATGTCGTATTTTGGAATTGTGATAGGCTGAAACTGTGATGTTTTACCAATTGTTTTTAAAACTATGCTATTTAGTTAAAAAATTTAATTTATTGTGATATTTTTTAAAAAATAAATCATCATTTTGGCTAAATTAAATAGGGATATTTATAGTAAAATATTAATTGCTTAAGCAATCAATGATTCTTTTAATATTAATAAGAAAGAAGGAGATGTATTTATATTTTTATTTGTGGTCACCGTTGTTTTGGCAATTATTTGTCAAAATTTGAAAAGAAAGCATTTGTTTTCATGTTATCACAAGACATGATCCTTTCAATGCCTGGTTTTGAATTTCTATTTCGAGTATTAAGATTCGGATGATAATTAATTAGTTAGCCTCGGCCTCTCTAATAGTACTCTATATTGTTTAGCTTATAACAATTTTATTTTTTTGTTGTCATAAAATCTTTCACTCCTTGATACATGAAATCCAATTACTCGGATATAAGTAATGGCACAACTGAATCTCAACAAATAGATAAACCTTAACCACCAGATAAAACTCAAGATAATGGCACAATCGAATCTTTAGGGCCTGTTTGTTTCTGCGTTTCAAAAGCGCTTTTGATAAAATTTGAAAATTTTTTATTTTTTTATTAACTTCAAATTAATATATTTTTAGTGTTTTCAAATCATTTTGATGTGCTGATATCAAAAATGATTTTTAAAAAATAAAAAAATATCATTAGCATGTATTTTGACATGAAAAGCTATTTGAAAAGCAACCGCAACCACACTGCCAAACACACTTTAATAAATAGGTAAAGCTCAAATTCAAAACAAACAAGAAGAAGAAAATCATGTTCAAGGAAGCAAAACCAGGAGATAACAAACTATCTATAAATTCAAATACTTTCAAATGTATCTTGTAACAGAGTTGGTCTTCTCCAAAAACATCTATAAATAAAACAACATGTGATTCTCCAAAAACACCGATGAAAACATTTCTACTATTTACCTTTCTCTTCAATCTCTTTATGATATCAGAGCCTACAAAGACATACGTCTCTCAAGGCCTTCAACAATTCTTCTTCTGTTGTTATCAATTCTATTCTCCCCACCTAACTCCATCATTTCATCACAATCAAACTCACCCAAGATAACTACCTTCTTTGGCGAGCTCAACTAATCCCACACCTTCGTTGTCAAAATCTTTTTGGTACCTAGATGGCTCTATCCCCTGCCCACTAATCACAATTCCTTCATCCTTTACTCATGTTCCTAATCTTGAATACATTCACTGGTCCCAATAAGATCAAATCATTCTAAGTGCCCTTCTCACCTCCCTCATTGAATCCCTTCTCACACAAGTTATGGGTCTTACATCTTCCCGAGATGTCTGGCTCGTATTAGAGAAAACATTCTCCTCTACCTCATCTACCCGCATTCTCAGCATGCATTTCCAACTCTCCACCTTTAAAAAGGCATCCTCACAATCACTGATTACTTCACCAAAGTCAAACTATTGTTAGATACTCTCTTTGCTATTAGTCATCCTCTTAGCTTCTCAAAAATCACCTTATATCTTCTAGTTGGTCTCCTTTCTCTTACGACTCACTTGTCACCTCTATTACCACCAGACTAGATCCTATCTCCCTTGATTACTTATATGGATGCCTCATCACTCATAAAAATCGCCTTAACCAACAAAACACCTCTAATGAATTCAGCCTACCCTCAGTCAACATTGTCACCTCCCATCCGATCGGGCTCATCATGGTCCACATTCACATAAAGGTGGTTCTCACTATGGCAATCAGTTTATAGGTAGGGGGTATGGATTCCAAAATTTCTTCCCTCAATAACAATCACACTCCAACAAACCTCAAAGTCAAATCTGTTCCAAAATAGGCCATACAACAACAACTTGTTAATATCGATTCAACCACCAACACCAATCTCCTTCTCCATCTAATCCTCAAGCAAATACAGTCCATTCTCCTATACCTAACTATGATCAAAACTGGTACCCTGACACTGGTGCCACTAATCACATTACCTCAAATCTCAATAACCTTTCACTTAATGCCAACCCCTACACTAGACCTGATCAAATTCAGGTGGGCAATGGATAAGGTTTGAAAATTCTTCACACTGGTTCTTCTCTTCTTTATTCTACTTCCAAATCTTTTTTTCATCTACATGCTCCTGAAATAAAAAAGAACTTATTGTCAGTTCATCAATTCACAAATGATAATAACGTTTATTTTGAATTTCACCCTTTCTTTTTCTACATCAAGAATCCATCCTCGGGCGTTATCCTTCTTCAAGGACCAAGTAAAAATAGCTTTTATCCTCCACAAACTCTCACCTCTCCCTCCACTAGTCCAGCTTCTTACCTCAGTGAAAGAGTTTCGGTTCCACAATGGCATACACGCCTCGGACACCCTGCTTTACGCACAACCAAAGCAATTCTCTCAAAGTTTCATCTAGCAGTCACCAACAATAAATATTTTCCAGTTAATCATGCTTGTCAATTAGGGAAAAGTCACAAATTACCTTTTCATTGGTCAAATTTTGTTTCATCTTCTCCTTTTAAGCTAAATATTTATGGATGTATGGAGGCCATCGTCCACTGAATCTGTTCATGGAAATAAAGATTACTTATGCGTCATTGATGATTTATCTAAATTCATATGGCTATTTCCTATTGATGCCAAATCACAAATTGCCCATACCTTCATCAATTTCCAGCTTCAAATCGAATGCTACTTTGATTGCAAAATCAAAAGCATCTAAACTGATTTTGAAGGTGAATTTCAGGCCTTAAAATTATATCTTCTTAACTCCGGCATCATCCATCGTCTACCTTGCCCACATATTCACGAACAAAATGCGTCAATCGAGCGTCGTCATTACCACGTCGTTGAGACTAGCCTCACACTAATGGCAAATACGTCTATCCCACAACAATGCTGGGATGATGCTTTCATCACTGCCACCTATCTCATAAATCATCTTTCGTCTCTAGTCATTCAACACAAAACCCTACTTGAAATCCTGTTCAAACAACCTTTAGACTATACTCTCATTCGTACTTTCGGGTGCCCCTGTTAGCCTTACCTTCACCCATATAACTCCCATAAAATGGATTACCGCTCAGATCTCTGTGTTTTTCTTGGCTACAGCCCCAACCATCGAGGATATCGATGCCTGTAACAATCCATAGGCTGAATCTTTATCTCTAAGCATATAATCTTCAATGAAACCCGTTTTCCATTCCAACAAATGAATCCTCCCTCTCCTGATCGCTAAGCCCCTCTTCTAACACTGCCTTCATCCCTCTATATCTCGCACCCTAATCGTTTGCTAAATGACCTCTCTTTTCCACCAAACCAACTAAAACTTGACTTGTGCCTTCCCTCAAACCTAAACTCTCTACTCGAGCCTAATTTTGAACAACAAAACTCACATCCCATGATCGCATAATCCAAAAACAACATACACAGTCCTAAGAGTATACCACCTGACATGACTTCCACTCCACAGGCCTTACTCGTCGAGATCAAATAAATTAAGCCCACTTCCTTCACTACTGCCTTAAAAGGCCCACATTGGAGACAAGCTATAAATGAGGAATTTCAAGCCTTACTTGACAATGACACATGGGTCCTAGTCCCTCCAAAGCCCAACACAAATCTTATGGGCTGTAAGTGGATCTACCGAATTAAGAAACAGGCTGATGGGTTGATAAAACGTTACAAAGCCCATCTAGTTGTAAAAGGCTTTCACCAATTACCAGGTATTGATTATGATGATATCTTCAGTCTAGTGGTAAAACCCACTACCATTCAAACTATTATCTCTTTTGTAGTATCACAAAATTGGCCCATTTGACAACTTGATGTCAAAGATACCTTTTTACATGGAACCCTATAAAAAACAGTTTACATGACCCAACCTCTCAGATTCTCTGATTCATCATGTCCTGAGTATGTTTGTCACCTTTAAAAATCTCTTTATGGGCTTAAACAAGCACCTCAAGCTTGGTACTCTAAACTCAGCAATAAACTGGTAGAAATGGGCTTTACTGCTTCCAAAACCGATACTTCTTTATTCATTTTCAAATCACAACAGGTTGTCATCTATATTGATGATATCATCATCACCAGGCCTTACAAATTTCTTTTACACTCCATCATTACAAATCTGCAACAAGATTTCCCTCTCAAAGATCTTGGGGACCTTCACTATTTTCTAGGTATTGAAGCTCTACAAGATGACCATGGCTTTTTTCTCTCACAACAAAAGTATATTTTTGACCTGCTCAAGAAGACTAATATGCTACATACCAAGCCAGTGAACTCCCTCATGTCCACAACAAACAATTTATAACTTTTCAAAAGTGATCCTTTCAGTGATCCAACCCTTTATCGCAGTACTGTTGGCTCTCTCTAGTATCTCTCTTTTACCAAACCCGACATCGTATTTGTCGTAGCAAAGTGTGCTAGTTCATGCAGCGTCCCAGGACAGACCATTGGATTGCCGTCAAACAGATTCTCTGTTATCTCTAACAAATCACCCACTACAACATCCTCATCCGCCGCACCTTATCCACCGACATACATGCCTTCTTCGACGCCGACTGGGCCGATTGTCCTGACGAAAAATGATTTGTCAGTGGCTACTGTGTATACCTTGGTTCCAATTTAATCTCATGGAGCTCATATAAACAACCAACGATATCATGTTCAAGCATGGAAGCAGAGTATCACGCGGTTGCCAATACCACCGCTGAAGTTATGTGGATCCGATCTCTCCTAACTAAACTGGGCATCTTGAGTCCAACTCCAACTACACTTTGCTGCGACAATATAGGGGGGCCACGTACCGAACTACCAATTGATACGACTAAAAGATTGATGTCTTCTTCTAAGTGCAGGAGTGTCGAAGTAATAAATAACCCGGCAAGATCGGGGTCAAACCACATGGAGGTTAACTATATAAATTATAAATAACAACAACAACAACAACAAGAAGAAGTTAAAGAGAGCTTTGAGATGTAATATTGATGTAAGGATTAAACAATGATAAAATAATTGTCAAGGTTAGAGGATCCATTAATGATATTTTAAACAAGTATAGTATAAACTCTTTTTATTACTCAACTGGAAACCACACACAAAGGAGGTTCCAATCGGATTATAAATTGTTAACATGATTACATTAGTTATCTTATTCGAATAATGCTAATACTTGTAAATGTTGTCAGGCATTCATGATTATAACTTATGTTAACAACAAATCAAGTTCCTTTCATAGCACAAGTGTCGATTATACCATACAGTTGGGCTGTGAAAGTGCCAAGTATTTGTTGTGCCAAGGGTTGTACAATATAAATCTAGATTAACCATTTAATAAGCAAAGTATTAAAAGTGAACAAGATAACAAATATAAAACATGTTAGTATCAAACATTAAGGTCCATGTTGAGTTTATATTATACTTATTCTTACACCATTAGTGTAACCTTTTCACCTTGACATGATAAATTTAGCTAAACATAATGAAAGAGAGAAACATAAATAAACAAGGAAAGGAAATAAAAAGCATAAGCAAGAGATTAATATAAGCAAAACTTAAGCATTATAAAATATAAAAAGAGAGCAAGAGTATGATCTTGATCTGAAAACTAAGATGCCTAAATACATGGCAAATGCCTCCTTTTATAGGCCAAAATTCAGAACTATTGATTTGTTGACTAATTGTTGAGTGGGTGACCACATCTTGACTTGGTGACAATTCTTATCTTCTTGTCTGCCAAAAAGGTCATTGATAACGTCATAATTTGAACAGACTTAAATCATAAAAGTTCTAGGAAATTGTCTCAGCTTTCCAGGAAAAACAAGTTGAGGTCATTTGAACTTCTAGAACTCTAGATATAGGCTGAAAACTGAACAGTGTTTGGGTGTAGGACATATTCGGACTTCTTCGTTGTTACTACAATTTAAACTTGAAAACGACCTTTTTAAATCTTGGACTCCTCATGAAAGTTTTAGGCCTATGTCTTAGCTTTCCATCTATATAAAGCAGACCTAAATCTAAGATCTACAACTCTAAATATGACCTAATAACCGAACAGTGTTTCAGTTTGAACTGAACCATCATCTCTTTTCTAAGTTTGGCCCTCTCTTTGTCCTTTTAATTTCCGTACTTAAACTCATCAATCAATCCTTTCATCTATGTGATAAGCCTACATTTAAGATGAACATTTACCATAAATTAAAGGTATTTTATGGTATCAGACTTGTTATTATAAAACATGTTTTAGTTAAGGAGTTATTGATACTTCAAGCGTAAAATGATGATATAAAACCTTGATAAAAATGCACTTTTAAGTACTAATCACCAATCCTTTCTATCACTCACGTACGAAGCACATTGAATTGGACATTCACTTCTTGTGTGATTAAGTTGCCCAACATCAGTTCCAGGTTTGGTTCATCTCCAGCACAAATCAGATAGCAGATTCATTCACAAAGGCACTCCCAACTGCACGATTCTGTAATCTCTGTGACAATCTCAATATTCACGAGCTCCAATTGCTATTGAGGATAAAAGGCGTAATGGCACAACTAAATCTCAACAAATGGATAAACCTCAATTAACAGATAAAACTCAAGATAATAACACAACTGAATCTCAACAAACAGATAAAGCTCAAATTCAAAACAAATAAGAAGAAAATCACGTTCAAGGAAGCAAAAATAGGAGATAAAAAACTTTTTATAAATTCAAATACTTTCAAATATATCTTGTAACAAAATTAATCTTATATAAAATGTATGTAAATAAAACATCACGTGATCCTCTAAACAAAAACAATGAGAAAACATTTTTATTATTTATCGTTCTCTTCGATCTCTTTAATAAGAAAATTTATTTTCCTTAAAGAAATATTTTAAAAAAGAAACTTTGTTTCCATCGTACCCGTAATTTACCGCGATATTTTGTCGGCGTAACGACAATCAAAGATCACCACGTCTTATTTCGCCACGGCCGGATCAGCTGCCACGTCAGGCACTCTTAATTCTAGTGGGGCCACCCGTACTGGCGTCAGCTGGCGAGCATTCACTGGCTGAAATGGAAGGGTAGAGTTTAAGTAGAGTCAAGACGTAAACCATAGTCAGCCATAACCATAGTTAAATAAATATGGCAAGAAGAGAGAGAAAAAGAAACTCTGAATAGGAAAAAAAAAACAAAAACAAAACCGGTGGAAAGTGATGAAGCGGTGTCTATGTTGTGTTGCCGGTTCACACCATAACAGCTCTCTTTTTTTTATCTCGAGTACTCTCCACCACTCTCTCTCTCCTTTTTAAAACCGTCGGCGAGTATTGGTGTCTCTCTCGCCGGAAAAATTGATGAGATCGTGGAGAAATTTCGTCATTCGTTTTTTGATTGATTGATTGATTTTGAAGAGGTGGGTAGAAATTAGAAATTGATATTTGTTTGTGTTTCTTGGATTCAGTTTTGGATGTCGAAGTTTCTTTGTTAAAGTTACCGATCCTGCATTGTTGAAGAGGAACGACAGGTAGTTTTGAATGGGGGAGAAATGTGCAGGATAGAGAGAAAGTGTGGAGGAGGAGACTATGGGGGTAGTTAAAGGAGTAGAAAAGATAAGGATTAGTATATCAAGGCCGTCGTCGAAAATGAAGGTGTGGATGATAAGGGCAACGACGTCGGTTTTGTTGTGGACATGTGTGGTTCAGTTGACGACAATCGGTGAGATGTGGGGTCCTAGGGTTTTGAAAGGTTGGCCTTCCCAATCTGCCTCTGCCGCCTTGCAAGAGAATGTTCCTTCTCTCCCTGCTCGCGTTTTGCCTCCAAAGAGTCAGTCCTTTTTAGCTACTAATTGTGTGATTTCGTGGAAAGATGCATGTTTTTTTTTCCTGATCAAATCAGTCTGATTAATTGTTTGGTTGCATTTGATAAAATAAAAATAAAATTGATGGGTGTTTGTCTGCAAAAGTGATGCTGATGCAAGTTATCCAAAGAGAAGAATATTTGTCAAATAAAACTATTCTGGTGTTGGAAAAACTTGTTTGCATCTGATGTCTTTCTTCTACTTAAATTATATATTTGTGTTTGTAGCTGGCTCTGCTTAACTAACATGTCATCTGTAGACTGATGTATCTCATTTGTTGGTTGACATTAGGGGTTTATAAGAACAATGGATACTTAATGGTCTCGTGCAATGGAGGTCTTAATCAAATGAGAGCTGCGGTGAGTGGCTACAACTGTGCTGGGCATGTGCATATCTGTGGATGATCTTACAGTGGTGATGTGGTTTATCTGTCATTAATTTTGTCGCTTTGCTTCTCTGCATTACAGATATGCGATATGGTTGCTATTGCTAGATATTTGAATGTTACACTTATAGTACCAGAACTGGATAAAACCTCCTTTTGGGCTGATCCCAGGTGTGTTAACCTCATTTTCGTATTTGAAGTTACCAAATGGTTTCAACTACATAGGAATCTGTACCATTTCATCCCCCCCTTATTTTTGGATTGGAAACGCACCTCGTACTTTTTAATGAGTATCTGTGATCTCACAGTGAGTTCCAAGACATATTTGATGTGGAGCATTTTATCACATCATTAAGGGATGAGGTTCGCATATTGAAAGAATTGCCTTCCAGGCTGAAGCAGAGAGTGGAACTGGGGATGACTTATACCATGCCACCAGTTAGTTGGTCGGATATTTCTTACTATTATAACCAGGTTAGCTCATTGTTGTCCTTTTTGCTTCTGGCATTGTTGCAAAAGTTGCCATGTGTTACTCTTGGGAGTTCTTATTGCTAATTTCCATCAGCTAGCTCAAATTGTAGGCTCATGCAAGGTCTCCTAGTTACCCGGTATTGTTGTTAATTTTTATCTATTTATTTTGCTCATTGGTATCTTTTTTATATGTTGTCTGCAGATTCTTCCTTTGATACAGAAGTACAAAGTTGTACATCTAAATAAAACTGATGCTCGACTTGCCAATAATCACCAACCTCTAGAGCTGCAGAAGTTGCGCTGCCGTGTGAATTTTTTTGCTCTGAGATTCACCACTCAAATAGAGGAGTTGGGTAAGAGAGTTATAAGGCTTCTAAGGCAAAATGGTCCCTTCTTGGTACTCCACCTTCGATATGAAATGGACATGCTGGCGTTTTCTGGCTGTACTCAAGGTTGCAACGATGAAGAGGTGGAAGAATTGACAAGAATGAGGTAAGCTGTGCATAATTCTTTATCAGCTCTTTAGCTGCTTGAAGTATTTATTTGATCCTCAGTCCGCATTCTCATCTGAACAGATATGCTTATCCTTGGTGGAAAGAAAAAATAATAAATTCGGATTTGAAGAGGAAAGATGGGTTGTGTCCTTTGACACCTGAGGAAACAGCTCTCACGTTGAGGGCACTGGACATTGATCCAAATATGCAAATATATGTTGCAGCTGGTGAAATATATGGGGGTGATAGGAGAATGGCAAGTCTTGCTGCATCTTATCCAAAGCTGGTATGCAGATCAAAGCTGAAATTAACTGTTTACACGTTAGATAGTTGTTCCCTCCTCCTGTTAACAGGTTCCTTTTGGTTTTTGAAACAGGTCAGAAAGGAAACACTGTTGGAACCATCAGACCTTAGGTTCTTCCAGAATCACTCATCTCAAATGGCAGCATTGGATTATCTTGTTGCATTGGAGAGTGATATTTTTGTCCCTACCTATGATGGAAACATGGCTAAAGTTGTTGAAGGCCACCGCAGGTATTTTTCTTCCAAACAGCTGCTTCTTTTTGATTCATATATTATATCGAAGGTCCTTCAATGTTTTTAAACTAACGTAGCGGTTTCTTTGGCCTCAGATAAATGATTTTGGAATTCAAACACCTTCAAGTTTTAACATTCCATTTTTTCTCTCTATCGGAGGACAAAAAATTGTGTATGCCTTCTACATCCAGACAGTTCTTTACTCTGGTTGTGAAATATTTAATGAACTTTGAAGCTTGATTTTTATTTAAAATTCATGAACTTGTTATTATTGATTTTTGAGTTGATATATTGATGTTTATTTAAAATTCATGAACTTGTTATTGTTGATTTTTGCGAAGTTGGTTATATCTACCGAGGAAGGTTTTTGATGTTTCTGTTCTTATGGTCTCCATGTTGTTTCTTTTCTCTTGTGTGTGAAATCAAAACTCATCTATCTTAACACTGTCTTATCCTTTGTCTAATGCCTCCTCAGATTCCTTGGCTTTAGGAAAACAATTTTACTGGACAGAAGGCTTTTGGTTGATCTGATAGATCGATACACTAATGGATCGCTGACCTGGGATGAATTTTCGTATTATGTAAAAGAATCCCATGCAGATCGGATGGGCGGCCCAACGAAAAGGCTGGTGATCCTTGACAGGCCTAAAGAAGAGGATTACTTCTATTCAAACCCAGAAGAGTGTTTGCAGTCATCAGAGGATCCATTGAGCAGCACATGATCATTATTTGACGAATTATTACATAAATCAGTCTCACAGTGCTAGCTATTCTACCACATATTGTTCTCTACAAGAGGTACAGTGTTAATGAAGGAGTTTGCTTTCAATAGGCATTATAGTGTTTGGTGAACTTCAAGAAAGCCTGAGATGATGTGTGGAAGCAAACCTAGGTTAGTATTATAAAATATACTCGAAGACTCCAATTCATGTATAGAAGCTCCTCTGCCATTACAGGGTGATGCCAGATTGACAAGATTGGGTTGTCCAAGTATAAAAGCTCCCCCAGTCATTTCATGGAAGGTTAATCCGTCGTCCTTCCATTTCCTTTTTGTACCTTTTTTTTTCTATTGGATCTTTCGCCATCTTGTGAGTTCCTAACATATCACTTTCTAAAATTTCCTTGCTATGAAAGATCACTGCTGCTCCTTTTTTATTATAGCTCAAAGATTTTGCAGCAAATGTCCTCGAAAACCGTAAAAGTGAATTATGCACTTTGTGACTTGTTAATGGAGACATTCCAGCAGATGTCTGGAATGCCCTGGATTATCCTTTGCTCACGGGTTTTGAGTCTGAGCCATAAAGGCCGCGGCTCATCTGGAGCAACAGCCGACTATTTGAGCTGATTTGATGTTGGTTGCTACATGTTGCTTAGATCAAACTTGAAAAGAGTTTGTAGACCAGATGCAAAGTTTTCTCTAGTCTCTTCAAATTCCAACATCAGATAAGGACGACCCAGCTAACCCATTAAGATAGTCGAATAGGTTTGCTATTTTATGAACCTCTTGTACTGTATGGTAGCTGTTTTTTATTTTAAAATATATTAAAATAATATATATATATATATATATATATATATATATATATATATTTAAAGTTATTTTTGATATTAATTCATTAAAATATTTAAAAACATAAATTTTTTTTATTTAAAATAAAAAAAATTATTTCTTTTAAAAGTGCGGTGCTATGGCCAAAACAAGTTTGGTTTAATTAATTAGTGTAAATGATTACATGTTTCAGGCTACTTGAATCTTAAGCATTGGTAGGTGAGGAGATTGCATTGCCATCTAGTCTTTGTAGAGGCTAACCAGATAGTTGCCTTCCAGTCTTTGTAGAGGTTAACTAGATAGGTGGTACAGGTTGGATAAATAAAATAAAATTGAAGACTGTGGAAAGCTTTTTGGTTGTTATAAATATTTCTGAAATTTTTTGATTTGATTTTTTTATTAAGTTTAAAATTAAATTATTTAGGAGTTGTCTTGATATGACATATACGACTTGATAGGTTGATAGGTTTAAAAACAACTTGAACTATTGGTGAAATTACAGTTTGATTTTAAATAAAGATTTCAAGAAGTTATCATTTTTTTTAAAAAATATTGAGATGATTTAATAATTTTTTGAATTATTTTTATTTAATTATATGATAACAAAAATAGTTGCTCATAAAATTAAGTATTAACATAATACTGAGATGTTTGTTCAAGTCTGCAATAACTTTATAAAAAAACAATTTTAAATAAGTTATGAAGTTTGATTTTTAATTAATTATGTTAACTTGCCAAACTTGTGATCTAGGTTAAGAACTTGACCAAATTCAATAATTTTTTTTAATATTTTTAATTTAATTATATAATAATAAAAATAAAAGCTCGCAAAATCGAGCACCAACCTAATATTAGGTTGTTATTTGAGAATACGATAACTTCATAGAAAACAAACCAAAACAAATTATAAAGTCCATTTTCTAATCAATTGAGTTTAATAATTTTGTACTTTCTAAAACTATTTTTTCTTATTTTTTAAGGGGTGAACGATGTGTTGTTTACCGTTTTTTCTTGGAAAAAAAATAGAGTAGGTGATGATGCATCACCTACTTTTCTAGAGTCTGGTTCACATTTGGTTGGAAAGTCGAGTAGCTGACTTCGAGGGCTAAAAGAACTTACCCATTATTTTTTATATGAAAATGTTTACGAAACACCATAAGAACTGTAATAAACCAATTTATAGTCTTAAATGAAACTAAATGAAACTTTTCTTATTAAAAGGAACCTATTAACACCTAGTACGATGAGTTTTATAATTGAAAAGTGACCATTCACCAATGTTCTCTCTTATTTTTTGAAGTCTCTCTCTCTCTCTCTTCTTTTAAACTCAGGAACTAAAATGTTAGAAAAATAAAATTTTATATTAATTAAATTGTTTAATTTCCAAACTAAAGGGATCTAAAATGATTTTTTTTCTTAACTAAAGGAATCATTGGATTCTTTAGCTAGAGGCTTGGTAAACAAGCCTTCTAATTATTCTTTTGAAGTGCAATAGAGTAACTCTAGTTCTTATTTTTGTTGAAATTATCTAATAACATGAAACTTGATCTTCATATGCTTGGTCCTATCATGAAAAATGTAATTTTTTGAAATAGCTATTGCTGATGTGTTATCATAGAACAATTTTGTGGGACTTCATTGATCAAAGTCCAGATTAGTTAGCATTTTTCTTAATCATATCAATTGCTTTGCTGCCACATATGCTGTTATGTACCTTGTCTCTATAGTGGAATGTGCAACCATTGATTGCGTCTTTGAGTTCCAATAGAAAATGCTTTCTCCCATAGCAAAACAATAACTTGGGATGCTCATCATTTCTTCATCATTTCCAGCCTAGTCATTATTAGAAAAACCAATAAGTTTAACAGAACTAGATTTCACAAAATGCATGCCAAACTCTATGGTCCTTTTTAGATATTTTAGAACTCTCTTGGCTGCCATAAAATGGATTTGACTTGGACCTTGCATGAACCTAGGGAGGTAATTGACATCAAACACAATGTTTGGATATGTAGTAGTTAAATATAACAAGCTCCCAACTAAACTTCTATAGGCTTTACCATCTGTTTTGGGTGCTCCATCCTCCTTAATTAGCTTTTGTCCCAGTACCATAGGTATACTAACTAGTTTGCAATTTTCCATTGCAAATTTATTTAGTAGCTTCAAAGTAAACCTCTTCTGACATAAAAGGTAACCTTGCACAGACCGAGTTACCTTTATGCCTAAGAAATATGTCAGAAAACCAAGTTCATTCATCTCAAACTTATCCTTTATGTTGGCTTCAAACTCCTCTACAAGTTGCTCATTGTTTCCTATAATCAATAAATCATCTACATACATTGACTCAATCAGTTTATGTTTATCAACATACTTCACATACAAAACTGCTTCATTCATACTCCTTTCAAAGCTTAAGCTTAAGAGATGACTATTCAATCTACTATACCAGGCTTTAGGAGTCTGTTTAAGTCCATACAAAGCCTTTTTTTAGCAAACACACCTTGTTTGATGTAATCTCTTTTTCAAAACCATCAGATTGTTCAACATATATTTCTTCATTTAGAACACCATTCAAAAATATAGATTTGACATCCAATCAAAAGATATACCAACCATTTTGTGCAGGTAAAACAAGCAAAAAATTTATTGTATCAAGCCTAGACACTAGAGCAAATATGTCAGTGAAATCAATACCTAGTTCTTGTGAATATCCTTTCTTACAAACCTTGCTTTGTACTTGTTGATATTCCTATTTACATTTAGTTTAGTTTTGAAGATCCACTTCATACCTATTACCTTCTTGTGAACTAGTCTGTCAACCAATATCCGTGTTTCATTCTTTTTTTTGTCTTTTTTTTTTTTTATCATAGTGAGCTTTTCTTTCATTGCTGATATCCACACTTGTGAATTGATTGTTTTTTCAAAATCTATTGGTTTTGCTTCAACAACATTGCACTTGTTGTAAATATCAGTAAAGGATCTTGTCCCCCTTACTAGTTTGTCATCGATAACATTATCATCCTCTGCAACATCCATTTCAATCTGTTGTTTCTGTTTTATCCCTTCAATTGATGCAGTTTCCCAGTTCCATGTAACACTTTCTGTAACTTTTACATTTCTAGCAATCACAACTTTGTTACCTTTCAAATCATAGATTTTATAAGCCTTAGATTTAGTGCTATAGCCTATAACATTCCTATATCAGCTTTTTGATCAAGTTTTCTCCTCTTAGCTTCAGGTTTCAAGACATAACATGGGTTGCCAAAGACTTTTAAATGATTAATATTAGGTTTAGAGTCATACCAGATTTCATAAGGAGTTTTGTTTGCCAAAACTCTTGTGGCCATATGATTTAGAAGTAGGCTTGTAATAACCCAAGATTTCCAATCATTTCATGAAAAAAAATTCATGGTAATTTTTTTTTAAACCATTATGTCGATGATGTTTTTCATATTAGTATTCCAAGAACTAGCCAATAGGTTTCATTCATTGGTAGAATACAATACCCATATAATTTCATAAATCAACATCCCTATAAAAGAGAACTCAGTACACATACTCATAACATTATATTTACATATTCATAAGTTTCCATTCCTGTTCTGATATAGTTATCATTACAAGTCTTTATAAAAGTGTCGAACGACAATTTCATAACTAATAGATTTGTTCAAACAAAATATATAATGTCTTAACATACAGATACATAGTTCATAACAAAATATACGGACCTATGAGATGGGATTCCTATACACCTTGATTGAGTGACGTCCCTGTTACAATGCAAAATGGCTACAAGAATTATAAATAATTTAAACATTATATTAAATATTTAAAAGAATATTATCACTACTTTCTGTTAATAAACTAAGTGAGTATATTCCTTCCTTTAATCCTTACATACATAATACAAGCCTTATGTCAATTGTATTATCCTTACTCACACGTCTTAACCTCTCCATAGGAGTTGTAGGGACTAGAGTTAATACATTGGCCATGGTTAAATTACTTCGCTTTACCCCGGTCATCCTTTACAGACATCACTAACCACGATCAATCGCATTTCTTAAACCTGGTCATCCAATTCGGATGCCACTAACTAAAGCTAAGTTGTAATATCCAAACCCGGTCATCCAATTTGGATGCCATTAGCCGAAGCTAATCACAATACCCAATCAAACACTCCATGAACAATTTAGTAGTCACAACAAAATAGAATAATTCTTTTATACGACATTATTTCAGAGATTTGATATTATTTAAGAAGAGAGTGGAGACCACCTACCTGTTCCTCCCGTGTGGTGTCCTCGTCCGGTCGAAGGTCCGATCCCGGATGTATTGCCTGACATATCAAATGATCACTAATCAACATAATCACATTCAATAATCATATAAACCGATACCATACATATCCCAAGAATACACATTTTCACATTCAAGTGTTCCACACATCATATAATCATACAATGAAAGTCATCATATCAAGACACTTCTCTTAATTTTAAATGTAAGTCACCCACAAACATCCTAGTGTTTAATTCTCGAGTCTCGTAGTGAGTTAGGTCAAACTGACGATGAAATCATCACAAGAATTAAATCATTTCTAACATGGAATTTGTCAACGAAATTAATCCATTGTTGTCACAGAAAATCATCAGAGAAAATTGGGTTGCTGGTGACACAAAAATCATCAACAAAAACGGGTCGCCAGTGACACATAAATCATTACCAAAAAACTAAGTCGTTGGTGACACATAAATCATCAGCGACGATTGAGTTACGAATGACACATGGAATCGTCAGTGAAAGTTTAATTTATTATTGACTTAGAAATCATCAATGAAAATTGAGTCATTTTCGACTCAGAAATCGTCAGCGAAAATGAATTCACGGCAAACGCATGGAATTTTCAGTGAACACAGTTCACTGCTGACTCAAAATCATTAGCGAAAACTGAGTTGCTATCAACTCAGAAATCTTCAACAATGATCGAGTCATTTTTTATTTTACTTTTCCCTAGGCTAAGCGTAAGGTTTACATTAAGCTTTCCCATTTGTAACATACTCCAACCTAGTTGGATATAAACCGTTACCATGTCACATCTAATTTATCAAAAGGTTATTAAGCAATACACAACCAAGTCTCAACTTTTATATTTTGCAAAGGTTCTCCTAATCATCATCTCAAGACTGAAAGCTAATGTTGCCACAATCATACATTCTATGCTTTCAATTCTATCATGCCAATTAATCAACACAAATTAATAGTTAATTCATATTTCACAAGAGTCCATTTCCACCCTTTCTTTTGTTTCTCTAAGGGTGTTCATCATGTAAGATTTCCCTCATGGTTTCCCTTTTTTCTTTGACCAGACATTGATGTCCATTCTCTCCCAATTTACATATGCAATTCATCATTTCCATCACAAATATATTCATAACAATATGCTACAATCACACCTTCATTCACTTGGTTCATAACCATTCAAATTCATCAATCACATAAACAAGATCCATTAGCATAGTATGGTTTCTGTTTAAGCTCAAACATGTCACTAAGGGCTTAACAAGATTACAATTCTGCACATTCCATCATTTCATCTCACTTTCACACAAGTTCTTCAATCATATATGAAAAATCAAGACATTAACATAAACATGAATTCAGTTTTAGCTCAAACATGTTTCTAGGAGTTTAACAAGGTCACAAACAACACATTTCATCACTCATTTCTTTTATTATTTCAATTGGCTGGCCCTTAGTTAGGGTTTGTTCATCCATATACATCTATTTATTTTTGTTAAAGATTCTGAAATTATGTTCCCTTCACCCCTATTTTTCCTTCAATCTCTCTATTTAATCTTTCCAAATCTATAAGTGCAAGAGCCCTAAGTCTTTCCCTTTAAGGTTTCTTCCTCCCTTTGTCCCTAAATCTTAAAGAAACAAATAAGGAAGTGATGTTATTATTACCACACAATTTTAAGAAAGCTTTAGGAAAGGTTCTAGTGATTTTCTTCCTCTTTTCTCTCAGTTTTCTCTTTTCCTTCTATTGTTCCAGCCGACCCTCTAAGCTCTTTTTTTTTCATGTTTTTGGTTGTCTCTCATTTCTTTAACTCTCTATTCACTCAAACTCTCAAGAGAAATGGCATGCAATCTGGTTTGGTTAGGTTTCTTCTTGGGAAGGGGTGACTGCTACAACTAAGACTGCTAGCTAGTTTTGGGGGAGAGAAAAAGTCATCTCTTTTTTCTTTTCAGCATTTACACCCTTTTTAAATGAGATGGGGGTGTTTGGGTACTGGTAATGCTCGTTCTTTTTCCTCTTTTGGGTTATCTTAGGGCTGGTTACCTCCCCTATAATTCCCACCTAGAGTAGGCTGGTTTCCCCTCATAATTTCCACCTAGAGTAGGCTGGTTTGTTTCCTTTAATTCTTTCCTAGCATAGGCCGTCCTAATACTATTTTTTTTATTGGGTTTTACATTCTACTCTCCTAATATAAATTTTATCCTCGAAATTAAGGAGGTTTCGCATTCCATACTTGATTGTTCAAATAGTTTGGGGTACTTCCTCATCTCAGATTCCTTCTCTCAAGTTTTTTATTCTATTTGAGCGGTCTACCATAAGATCTTGACAATAGAAATCCTCTTATTCTGTAGTTATTTCACTCCCCAATCTAGAATTCTTATGGGTCTCACTTCGAGCGTTAGGTCCTCTTTGACTTCTATCGTAACTTGGGGTAGAACTTGGTGAAATCCATGTTGGCCTTTCGTAACAAGGAGACATGGAATACATTGTAGACCTTGGCTAATTGCGGGGGCAAGTCTACTTTGTAGGCTACCGGTCCAATACGTTGCAAGATTTTAAAAGGTCCAATGAAACAGGGAGCTAGCTTTCCTTTCAATCCAAACCTCAACATATTCTTTCATGAGGCTACCTTAAGGAATACCTGATCTCCCACATTAAACTCGAGGGGTCCACATACTTTTTCTGTCTATCCTGTGTGACTTTTATCCGGTCATTAATGGTTCTTACTTTTTCAGTGGTGACCTGAACCAATTCTGCGTCATACAACTTTCTATCCCTGATTTCTTCCTAACATAAAGGAGTCATGCACCTCTTACCATACAAAGCTTTGTGCAGGGCCATCCCTATTGTTGCTTGATGGCTATTATTGTATGTGAACTCCACCAATGCTATGTGTTCCTTTTAGTTTCCTCCAAACTCTAATACACACATTCTTAATAGGTCTTCTAAAATCTGGATGACTCTTTTTGATTGGCCATCGGTCTGGGATAGAATGTAGTACTCATATCTAACCTTGTCCTTAAGGCGCATTGTATGCTCGGCCAAAGATGACGGGTGAACCTAGGATCCTGATCCGAGACAATGGATACTGGAATCCCATGAAGTCGCACTACCCTATTTATGTAAATCTTGGCAAGTTTATCTACCGGATCAGTCATGTTTATTGGTAGGAATGGTGCAAACTTTGTTAAGAGGTTGACAATGACTTATATTATGTCATTCCTTTTTTTTTTCCCCCTTAGAAAATCCTGACACAAAATCCATGGTGATCATCTCCCACTTTTATTCTGAAATTTGTAGTGGCTGAAATGGTCTTGCTGGCCTTTGATGTTCTACTTTAACTTGTTGACAAATGCCGCCCTTCGATACATATTCAGCTATCTCTCTTTTCATATTAGGCCACAGGTAGTGAGGTTTCAGGTCTTGATACATCTTGGTACTGCTAGGATGCATGGTAAAATTGAATTCATGTGCTTATTGTAGAATCATTCGTTTAACCATCTCGATATTGGGTATATACACATGTTGTCCCATCATCAATGCTCCATCATCTGCTACTCGGAATGGGGTTTCTATCTCGACATCCATTTTCCTTCTTATCTTGGACCCCTTAATGTAACTGAGTTGGGCTTGTAGTATCTATTTCTGATACATTGGTCGTACTGTCAGTTGGGTAATTAGTACCCTTCTGAGTTGATACCCAATTTTATCCTTATCTCTTTCAGCTCCGTTAGCGGTTGTTCCTCCCATAACGTTGGTTTACTCAATGTTGCTTTGTTTTTACGACTGAGGACATCCGCCACCACGTTTGCTTTTCCAGGGTAGTATTCTATGGTGCAATCATAGTTTTTAATAAGCTCTATCCACCTTCTTTGCTACATATTTAACTCCTTCCGTGACATTAAATACTTCAAACTCTTATGGTTAGTGAAAATTTGAAGTCGGGACCCGTACAGGTGCCTCCAAAATTTAAGGGCAAATACCACAGCGACCAACTTTAGGTTGTGCATCAGATAATTCTTTTTATGAGTTTTTAACTATTTAGATGCATAGGCGATCACCTTCCCATATTGCATTAAGACACACCCAAGTCCTTTCCTCGAGGCATCACTATAGACCACAAAACCTTCGGTGATAAGCATCTTTTTTAATTCTTGGAAGCTTTCCTCACATTCCTTCGACTGTAACCACTTTTTATCCTTCTAGTTAATTGCATTAAGGGAGTTGCGATCATAAAAAACCCTTCAATAAACCTTCTATAGTACCCTGCAAGCCCTAGGAAATTATGTATCTCGATCATCATAGTTGGTCTCTCCCACTTCAAGATTGTTTCAACCTTTTGGGGGTCTACCCACCTTCTACCAAAATAACATGTCATAGAAGGTCTACCCACCTTCTACCAAAATAACATGTCATAGAAATGTTACTTTTTCCAACCAGAACTGACACTTGTTTAGCTTAGCATATAATTGATGGTTTCTCAGAGTCTGTAAAACTTGTCTTAAATGTCCCTCATGTTCCTCAAAAGAGTCTGAGTACACCAAGATGTCATCAATAAACACTACCATATATTTATCAAGGTACGGTTGGAAGACCCGATTCATAAAGTCCATGAAGAGGGCTGTGGCATTTGTCAATCAGAATGGTAACACCAAAAATTCATAGTGCCCTTATCAAGTTCTGAATGTGGTCTTTGGTACATCCGATTCTTTAATCTTTATTTGATAGTACCCTGACCTCAAATCTATTTTTGAGAATGCTCTAGCTCCTTTTAGTTGATCAAATAAGTCATTTATCTATGGTTGTGGGTACTTATTTTTCATTGTTATTTTATTCAACTGATGGTAGTCAATATAAAGTCTATGAGTCCCATCCATTTTTTTCACAAATAAGACCGGTACTCACTGTGGTGAGTTGCTGGGTCGTATAAACCCTTTGTCTAACAATTCCTGTAGTTGAGTCTTTAACTTGTTCAATTCTACCAGAACCAGTTGGTACAACGATTGAGCTATAGGTGGCACCTCTGGGAAGGTATTTATGGACACCTCTACCTCTCGTTCTAGGGGTAGTCCCGACAGCTCTTTGAGAAACATGTTTGGAAATTCCTTGACTACTGGAATATCATTAGCCACAGACTTTCTCCATAAGAGTTTAAGATGTATGCGAGGTATCTCATACATCCCTTTCTTAGCAACTTGCAACAGTTACAATCGATACTAGGTTGATTAGGTTGGGAATCCTCTATCCCTTGAATAACATTCTCCTACCTTCAAGTATTTGGAACACAACGGTTTTAGTATAACAATTTATCTGGGCCTTGTACTTACTCAGCCAATCCATGCCTAGGATTACATCAAAATCATGTAATTCTAATGGTATCAGGTCTACTTCTATTTCATACCTAGCTAGACTAACCCCCACTCCCACATACATACTATTTGTTTCTACTCTATTTCCTAACGGAGTCTTAATTATGAACCCTTTTCCTACTATTTTTACTTCTTTCCCTATCTTGGTGACAATTCTTCTAGCAATAAATGAGTGAGTAGCACACGGATCAAACAACACATGCACTTTAAAGTTATTCATTTGCAACGTACCTACCATTACATCAGATGCTACTCTAACCTCTTTCTATGTCATGTAGAAGACCCTTCCTAAAGTTCGGTCATTCCATGCCCTTGGCCTTCCTTGGCTGGAATTTGCCACTGATTGTGAAGACCTCATCGGCCTATTCACTATGACTAATCGTTGATAACTCTGACTTGGCTGTCTTAGGCTTTATGCTTGTCCAAAATTCCTATTGAGGCACTCCTTCTTGTAATGGCCTCTTTCGTTGTAGTAATGGCATCCTTACCCTAGATACTAATAGTTTCTCCTTCTATGGCCTTCCTCTCTACATACAAAACATCACCCCGGGGAAATTGGGCAGTCTTTAGGGTGCCTTGGTTCACACTTCACACAATAAGGATAGTTAACATTCTTCCGGTCACTAGTCCCTCCCGAAGGGTTCATCCTTAAATGAGTCTACCTCCCATCATTCTTTCGTTTGACTGTTGGTTGAACGACACCGTTAACGCTCCTTTTTTTCTATATTGTTCAAACATTCCACTCTTTCCTTAGTGGTCTGCCGGCAGAATAGTCCCTATATCTCTTTTTACCTATTCCTTAATGACCTGTTGACCCCCTCCAATACAAGCTTTTTAAAGTCCGTGTTACCTTAATAAGCTTCCTTACTGTTTTAAACTGTAAGGCAATTAACCCTTGCCTCAATTCCTATCGAAACCCATCTTTCAACTTCTCAATCATATGCTCTTCTATCGGGACGTAGTGTAGGGCAAACAATGAGAGATCATGGAATCTCCTTTCATACTCCAATACTGACATCTCACCCTGTCTTAATGATGCAACCATATTATTCGTAGTTTCACCCATATTTAACTAGTGTTTTGCCTATGTTTTATATATAAAATGCTTTGATATTCTTTATTTTATGTTTTGAAGGCACTTTTGGATAGAAGATGCAAAAAGGAGTAAATTGAAGGTAATTGGCAGATTTGACCTTTAGTCGATGTTTTGTGCAGAGCATGAGCTCTAGAGGTCGAAATGAAGTGATTCCAGTGGCATTAAAAAGCTAACACACATAGCTTTTTGGAAATTTAGGAAAGAAAATAAAATAAGAAAGAGCATGGAAATCACAGCCTTCAAAGTCAAATCTTGCAATATGCCAATGTTGATGTTCGGCCATTCTGACTAGAATATCTAGAGCTACAGAAGTCCAATTGATGTAAACTCAATTTTTCTAGATTTCTTACTCGAAGAACTATCCATGCTCCAAAGTTTAGCAAAAAACGATGTCATATGAGGGAGATATGAGTTTTCAAAGATGAGAATTGAATTCTGCTAGCAAACAGGTTTCGTGAAGAAATCAGTCTAAATTACGTTCCGAAGCATCTAAATCGACATCCAAGTTTTTATTTCAGCAATTTAGCTCCTCTAAGTCAAAGCTTGAAGATTTCATGCAAGACTATTGCTTTGTTTTAAGGAAAATAGTTATTGAACTAAAATGTAAACTGTCTACTTAAGGGAGGACTATTTTATAAAATAGAGACTAGGGCTAGGATATAAAAAGAATGAGAGAAGAGAAGGGGGGAAGCCAACCAAGAAGAGAAAAACACCCCCTTCCTCTAAGAAACCCGAAATCATGCATTCTTCCTTCTTTTTGATTAGTTGTTTAACAAATATGCAAGGCTAAACACTTTTTGTTGGTTGTAAGGCACAGAAACCTTCGGATTTCAAGAATTGTGAGATTTATTTTACCTTTTCTTTTCAGTTTATATGATGAATATGTTTGTTCTCCTATGCTTATTTTTCCTATGATTGTTTATTTTAATTGCTAGAGTGGACTCTAAGTTATTATTGTAAATAATCTATTGCTAAGTTTGATATCAAAACCGGAGTTGTGGTATATGAACTTGTGAAGCAACTGAGTTTAATTATTATGGCAGATCTATGCTATTAATCTTAGGGAGAACATTCAATCAAATCAAACATAGACTGCAAACAATTTTGTTTTCTGATTAATCAACTTATCTAGTTCTTAAAGCTGCCATTGAATTAAATTACTAGTGCAGACACTGTAGTTGTTTGATGGTTAGGGTTAGTTATACGGTGGATCCGTTAACTAAACAATGTTAAGAAGAGATAAATATTCAGAATATAAATTGATGTTTCATTTTCATGATCAGTTCAGATTTCTGAAGGTGGATGTGTGCTTGCAACCAAGGTTTGTTCTCTTGATAATTTTTTGATTTTATTAAATTTTGTTTGATAGTTTTTTGTTTTCTTTTGCTTTATCCTAGATAATGTCCAAACCCCCCCTCCCAAAAATGCACATCATCTAGTATAAAAATCTGACTTGAACCTTCCTCGTGGGATCGACCCCTTGCTTGCTCTATACTATCTTGTGTGTTGTGTTTGAAGCTAGGATAATTAATTTGTGCGACCGCGACATCGCAACAATTAACGCTAGGAACTCTTCTTCTTTCACCACTCTAACACCTACCAATTTTGTTATGTACTTATTTTTATGTACTATGAATACTTAAAATTATGTTAATAACTTCACCATGAAATACTAAATTGTATGATTGTATTTCTAGCATTTAGTTATTGCATCTCTTTTGTTATATGTGTGTGCGCGTGTATTCATCACACATATGTTTTAAGTAAATGAAAAATGGAAAGAATATAAGATGAATTGTGAGAAGCGATGTGAAAGAATAAAATGGAGAAATAATTGAATTGGTGGGTGGCTAAAGGCGGCTGTGTGTATGTCATAGAGTTATTTGATATTGTATTACCTAAGAGGATAAGAAAAGAACTAAGAAAATGTATAAGTTATAAGGGAAACTCTGTTGTAAATTTGGTAAACCAAAGAATCAATAATGGGATGTATTGTTAGATGAATTGCAAACAAAAATAAAAATTTTGCCCTATTATACTCAAATATGATGATTAAAAATATGAAAGTTACATGGAAATTTCAGGTCATTATAAGGATACTGAGGTAGTGGGGCATTGATTAAGAAAGGTAGAAAGGGTGATGACTCAGATGCCAGTGCCAAAGGAGTCTCGAATTGATTGTGTGGCCTAGTTGTTAGCCGAGAGTACCCACTTCTGGTGGGAAATTATATGTGAGAGAGGAGAGTTAGGGAGGCATTTATGTAGAGAGACTTCAGGGAGGAGTTTTAGGAGAGATATTACTCATAACAGTATAAGAAAGAAAAGGAATAGGAGTTCCTAGACTTACGACATAGAGATATGACCGTCCTTGAGTATGAGAGGAGGTTCCAGGATTTGTCTATCTTTGCTTCTAGTTATCTCCCCACGGAGTGTTATTGGGTAGAGAAGTTCTAAGATGGGCTCAACAAGAGTTGAAGATGGAGCATATAACGATGCCATTTCAGTCCATCCTTGAGCTAGTACAGGCTGCTTAGGGGATGGAGAGCGTAATTCGAGACATACCGAGACAGGTGAGTGAACAGGGCTAGACGACCATGGTTAAGAGAAGAGATTTTGTATATTCCATTAACAGGCCTTTTCTTCTAAAGAGGGGGAAGAGAGGGCAGTCTTTTGAGCAGTTTCAGAGGAACAGGAGTTTTATTGTAAGTGGAGAATCTGGGGGTTTTAGAAAAATTAGTTATGAGGGAACCTTAAGAGGTTCGGCTCGATAGGGAGCCAGTGCTAGAGGGGGTCTTCTAAGCAGAGGGGACCTGTTTGCCTATTATGTGGAAGATGTAGCTTGAGACACCCTGGACACTATTTAGTGACACCAATTTGGTGTTATATTTGTAGAGGTGAGGGGCATCGTTAGAGGGATTGCCAGTATTTAGGGAGAGGATGTTTTTACTGTTGGGATATAGGCCACAAGAAGAGAAATTGTCCTCGTAGGGCTGCAGAAGTTGCACAGAGTTAGAAAGCTACTACATAGAGTCAGCAACAATCAGTCTCTATTGATCGACAGACGAGGTCTACTAACATGATCAAAAAGTTGATGTCTTCTCCCATGTGCAGAAGTGTCAAAGTAATAAATAACCCGGCAAGACCGGGGTCAAACCACAAGGACTATATAATAATAATAATAATAATAATAATAATAATAATGAGTTAAAGAGAATTTAGAGATGTAAGATTAATATGAAGATTAAACAACGATAAAAATAGTTGTCAAGGTTAGAGGATCCACAAATGGTATT
>Ga0325405_1000931_pt1 | contig 29118 bp, 11 predicted proteins | sample PopdelMetagenome_21_FD_205663 | JGI IMG/M metagenome (GOLD analysis project Ga0325405, IMG submission 205663) | Populus deltoides microbial communities from Bellville, Georgia, United States - Xylem-Control-R2 | ecosystem: Host-associated > Plants > Phyllosphere > Stem > Wood/Secondary xylem... | reverse complement strand
CCTTGTGTCCTTCCCAGTCATCAAAGGGTGGGTTTTAGATAATTTTAACCTATATATTGATTGGATTACTCAATTTTTTCTCACCCATGCATGAAATATATATATATATAATTAAAGAAACAACACCCTTTATATATATATATAATTAAAGAAACAACACCCTTTATATACAACACCCTTTATATATATATATATATATATATATATATATAATTAAAGAAACAACACCCTTTACAGATAGGGTTTCAGGTAAGAAAATAGTGTCATCCAACCCCTCATCCAACTACAGTATGGGACTGACAGTTATGGAGCCTTCTAGCTACCAGCTAGATAGCAAAAGGTTTTCCCTGTAAACTTAAGAGCAGTCATATTCCACCAACAATCGCTAAAATTTAAAGAATAATTGGATTTTTCCAGATTCAAGTTCCAAGCAACTGTGGGGACATATTTTTCAGTCTTCACATATATGTCATCCACGCAGATTCTTGCTAGGTAAAGACTCTGAGTAAAATTAGGACCCCAATCAGAGCATATAGAGATCTCAAATATAAATTGGGTCCATGTCCTTGTTTTTCAAAGGAAAAGACTAGATAAGTAACTTGGAAAGTTCTTAGCCATACTTCATTCTCACGAGCACCTAACCTTAGTTGGATCCTATCCTCTCCAACCTTTCCCTTTCTCTCACCCCCTAAGCCCTAACTTGCAATAATACACCCACCTTGTATGCACTTATATTTGGCTTCAATCACTATTTCAAGACCCTGACAGCACATGACTAAGGTCTGGGCATCCACATGAGAATGGACCCACGTTTATTGCTTGGGCTACGTGTGCATAACCTGTACGATGATGATAACTAGCTGTCTATGTCATGTGGTGCCACGCAAGATCAATTCATTTCAATGGACGTAAGTTATAAGTTTGTCGTATCATATTTATTTGACCATGTGAAATGTGGTCCGCTTGATAAAGATCAGATGGTCACCGACCCTTCAATTTGATATGCATACCTCCACGATCATGGAAATTCTTCCCTTTGGGATGAAGTGGAAGCATTTATCATGTTTAGGTCTCTTTAATAAAAATAATAAATAAGAAGATATCAGATGTAATTACTTCGAAATATTAATGAAATCTGGTCAGTGAAGAGAGGGCAAGTACTATTATCTCATGGGCACATCGCATAAAAAAGATCCAAGACAAGCAAATCAAGAGATTATGATCTACTCGAGAATATTCATAGATAGCAGATCGAATTTTGGGAATTGGAAGAAAACAAGTAGATGGAGACGTGCATATTTAACAAGGAAGGACAGCAGAAAAGAACCCTTTTCTTTAAATTTTATACTAGAAAGATTATCAAGGTGAGTATAGTTTATACGGCAAGAAATGACTCGAAACCTAATAAGTTCTTCCATGTCGTAATATTATTGATAGCACATTGTATCGGGATCAATCATACTTCTGATCCCAGTAAGTAGTAGTGCTGACTTGACTTTAATTTGTTTGTATGAGGGTGTTTCTTTGCGTAAATTAATTAGATGACAGTCGTGACTTGAATTCGATTTGTCAATTTTTTTATTTTATTTTATTTTATTTTATTATTATTATTATCATGAAGTTCGGCTGTCATGTTGCTTTGTGCATGATTGATACCTAGATTGCTTTAGCATGTCAGGTCTCTTTTATTGTTTCTTGAAACTTAAAGGTATATATTAAAGTCTCTCTGACGAAAGTCGCAGTTCCCTGAGTAGTGAGACCAGTGGAAAGTTGACCAAAAGAAAAGGAAATGTGAGCTGGAATTATGCAGAGGCAAAAGCTGGAAATCGCTAGGGATATTGGTGCCTTGTGGTCCATGAAAGTTGCCTAACGAAATGGAACTGGATCAGGCGCCACGTACCTAGGCTCGAATCTCTTCTACACGATGAAGCCATGGGCTCGCTAGCTAGAGACCTTTTGCAATTAGAATTGGGCTGTGTTCTATCTACTTTTTTTGATCGAGGGTCCTTCCAGAGAAATTAAGCAGTGTACAAGTGGAAAATTTATACCTGCTTGTAAAATTCTAAATATCTTTAAAACTCGGGGAAAAATTCAATTAGTTTGTTTTTATATTTTTAATTAATTTTCTATAATATGATTCTTAATTGCATCTATCATGGCGTTAAATTTAACTGAATCCTACGATCATATTTAGATCCAGATTTATCGAAATATAATTACACTCTATTAGTATAATTCTCAGACTGGACTATTCTTTCTTTGGTTTAATTATATTCTGTTTGGATTAAATAATTTCCAGAATGGACTGTTCGTCCTTTGATATAGTTAAGCTTTGTATGGATTAAATAAAAGTACTTGTCTTGTCTCTTTTAAATAGGCAAAAAAATAAATCAAATTAATCCCATGTTTGTATTACGTTTTTAGAATGCTGCAGAGAAGGTAGCTTGATTCTTAAGAATAAATTTGTAATCATGGACATTTTACACATAAATCTCTGTTAATTTGGGTTATATGTCTTGATTGCAGTTAAATATGTAAAAACATATTGAAACTAACCTAGAATGTTATATAAAGATAGGTTAATTATCTATTTTTATTATAGAATAATATAAATAATATATTAGAACCTCACCTACTAGCTTAAACTATTGAGTTGAAATGATTTTTTAACATGATATTAGAGTCTTAATGACAAAGTGGTCACGAGTTTGAATCTCACTATCCATATTTATTTGATAAAAATAAAGCACAGGATAATATGAGCATCTGCAAGTTTCAAGTCCAAAAAGTTTTCACTTGAGGTGATGTATTAAAAAATAATATAAATTATATTTTGAGATCTCACCTAACAATTTAAGCTTTTGAGTAAAAAGGTTATTTGACATGATATCAGAGTCTTGATGACCAAACGGTCACGAGTTTGAATCTCACCATCTCTATTTATTTAATAAAAATTAAGCATAAGGTAATGTGAGTCTGTGCAAGTTTTAAGCCCGAAGGCTTTTACTTGAAAAAGTGTATAAGAAAATAATATAAATCATATCTTAAGATCTTAGATAACAGTTTAAATTATTAATTTAAAATTATTTAACATATTTATTCTATAATTTATCTGAGTGTTTTAAAGGAGGCTGTCATAAATAATCATTTATCCTTAATATTGAGGTTTTAATTAAAATAAAATGTAATGATTAAAGTCTTGGAATTTAAATTTACTTCCTATCTTAATCACTCATTTATAGCCTTTTTTTTTCTTTTAATAATTTTTTATCATTAAAAATAATATATTAGTGAAATATAATCTTCTTAAAAAGATATGATGCTAAGAAGAAGGACAGTACAACATTACTATATCCATTCATAACTCCTAAATATAAATAGAGCCTTCCTTTTTCTTTTTTGTTGTCCTCTTGCGGATAGTCTAGTGAAGCGGTAACATTACAACACATTTTGGGCTTGGCAATCAAGAACCCTCCCCGCGCAATCTTTCTTGAAATGAATGTGACAAGCCGGATCCTTTTTAGAGATAGAGCACTTAAATTCAGGTTAAGTTTTGACTCTGGCTATTGTCTATTGGTTAAAACGTAAAAGCAATCCATTGAATTTTAATGCCATCCACGACTACCAATTCATCACCTTGCTAGGTGTGGTCCACCTCTTGTAGACGACTGGCTCAGATTTCAGCGAGAAATTTCAGCAGCTAGCTATGAGGTACAGTTCACTACCATGGGGATGACAACCCCGATTGTTGCAATCTTCCTACAATCCCGCGCGAGGCCGTACTAGCCACGGTGACTCGTCTCACCGCGCCAAGAGCCACCGCTTCCTAGCTATGGCGTGGCATGGTGGTCTTGCCCTCTTCAATTGCTTGTCTTCAAAATCCAACGTTAATTGATTGATAATTAAACGAATAAGATAAGATCTCCACTCTGTTGCGTGGGGGTGGGCTAGCTAATTGAGTCTCGTTATCATGGAACTTAGGGTGGTGAGTCTGCGAGGCTAGCTAGAGCTCCAAAACCAGCATTGTGGAGAGGATGTTCCCTTCTAAAGCTACAGACCATAAAAAAAAAATTCTTGAGGTTGGCAATTGCTTAACAAATGGTTTGCTTGATCGATGAGAATGTTGGTGCTAGATGTCAACTTTTGGTTGGATTAGCTGGGTTTTTTGTGGAGCAATCAACGATCATTTTAAATGCATCACAATTAATCAATTTGTTCAAGATGCCGAATCCCTTCACGGTAGGCTCCATCCAAGAATTGCATCCAAAGGCAGAATTAAGGGGATGGAAATACGGGTTGGATTTTGTCAAGTATGCACTGACTTTAAAATCTTTACCACCAGTTAAGAATTATAGTGATCATGCATGAGAAGGAGATGGCGTCTCTCATAAATCAGAAGTTCTTCTTATTGTGATAAAACAAAATGAAGTGCTTTTCATGGAAATTCCTATAACTTGATCATATAGATCAGTTACATACATGTAACAAATTTAGAATTTATACTCAAAACACCAAGATTAAGACACCGAACACGATACAAAATCTATCCTTATATATATCCATGCAAGCTCGTGTGACTCATGGGTATAAATATGCATGCCTGTAAACCATGAGGTAAGGAAAATTCTAATCCCATACTTCTTGATTATATTCCTGCATACACAAACAGTACTGCGCAGTTTCTAAGGACCCATTACTCTCACAACCTTGCTAACTTTAGCGTAGAAGGGTGGCCATCTAAATTTAACAAGAGAATTGTTTTGCAAGTGATTGTGATTTCTAGCAATCATTCAGGCCAACAATCCATCTTCAACATCTCAGTTCATTACCAACTTTGGAAATAATCTTAATTTCTTAGTATTTTCCTTAAACCTCTTGCTGCCATATATAATTGCAATGTTTGGCTCGGACGAGATGCTCTCGATTAATACTTAGCTGTCTGAAATGCACCACGAGCTCCCACCTACGCTCCTGTACTATCTGTACTTCTCATCGAATGCAATTTGCATCCTCTTTTTATAAAGGGATTCGCGGAATGATGCAGAGCATGTCCGGTGGATAGAACTTGTGACTTTATCGATCATTTCAACTTAACGGTAAACCACCAACTATTATGGGCTATAATTCTAAATGATAGCCCATAATAATAGGTGTGATCATATCTTTCACCTTCTTTTCTTGCTGCTATGCAAATTGGCGTGACCTGTGACTATTTAAACGTCTATAAGTTCTCAGATAAGAGTTTTCGATCTCCAGATATCTCCATCTTTTTTTATTGTTAACCTTTAATCACTCTTGTATTTTTTTCGATAACCTCTACATTCTGCCTCTCATGACTCTAAATTTTTGCAATCTCACTGACTTTATTATTGAAATATCCATGTAATTTGTAAAAAAAGAACTTGTTTTGCATGTTCATGCCGTCATTAATCGTTTTCTAGCTCAGAAGCATAGTCTTTTCACCCCAAACATGAAAGTTTGGGCCGGATTGTTGGATTTTTTTTTTCAAGTAATTTACATGGGTTCTAAAAAATAAATTATTTTTTAATATTTGATAGGATAAAAAAAATAAGATGAAAAATATTTTTCAATATTTTACTATATTATAAAAAATAAGTTGAAAAATAACTTTTAAATGTTTAATTTTTTTCAAGTTTATCACAAGAATGAAGATGAAATTTTACAGATTAAAAAGTTAAAAAGATAATGGAATTGAAAAAAATTTAAATTTTATAAATTATTTTAAACAAAACAAATAGTAATAAAAAAAATAAAGACCAAATCTAATAGATAAAAATTAAAGTTGAAAGATAATAAAATTAAAAAAATTAATTTAATAAATTATTTCAAATAAAATAAATAGCAATAAAAATATAGAGACCAAAATTCATAGATAAGTTTTTTTAAAAAAAATAATAAGAAAAAAATAAATAAAAATCAAAACAATAAAGACTAAAGTTATACAGAAATCAAAATTTAAGTAAAGAAATTGAAAAAACAAATTCAAAACAAAATATATAGCAATCAAAAATTGAAGACTAAATTTAATATAATTAATAAATAAGAAGATATTTTTTATTTATTTAGAAATTTTTTTTTCATTCAAAATAAAATCAAATTTTTTTTTTACTAAAAAATATTTTTTATTAACTAATTTTTCTAATATTACATATATACTGAAAAATTTTAAAAAAAACAACTTTCTTTAGATGGAAGGAGTAGGGTTGGGATTCAAAATTAAGTTCCTCGTCGATGTCCTGCAGAATTGAGTGTCATTAAATATTTGAGCATTCATTCGTCATTCACATTTGAGTTGAAAGCTCATGCATGAAATTAAAGATCAAAATGAGTTTATTTCATATTAATTTCCATGATCCGAATCTTCGTTGCCATATATTTACTAAGCAATTCAATAAATCATTTTTTTATCGTCTTAATTTATTATGTAAAGATGGCACTTACTTTTTATGTAGATGAGATCATTAAGCAAGCTAGATAATTGTTTTTAAGTTATCTCTATATATATGTGTGTACGTGGCGAAAGTCAAGTCGCATTTGTGTTCTATTTTTAGTTAATTGTGTTCAATGGGACTCAAACTTGGTCCAATCCTTCCAAATTAAAAACATAATCTGCAAATTAAGTTTAGTTAATCAAAATTGAAACATAGGGAGCAAATGATTTTTCTGACACACAACATAGTAGCTAATTCATTAAAATAACAGATAATTTGAAGAAGAGATAGCAACAAATTAGTGCCTTCACTTTACTAATTAATATTTATATTTGAGTTATTATACTTGGATTTTTTTAAAAATTTTAGTCCATTTATATATATATATTTAAATGAAATAGCTTTGATATAAAAATAGTATAATTACCGTTGAGAAGGATATTTTCAGAACAAATATATAATGATATTTTCTTAAAAATATTCATGAGTTCAAATGCAAGGATTTTTCTCCCCCCAAGAAAGAATCAAAATATAGAAACTCAAATAAAGTTTCCATAAACTATAGGACGTGTACTGATTTTATATATATATATATATATAATATCTCATTCGAAGAACACATGAACGTCTATGAGTGCCTTATAGCTCCCAACTATATTCTCATCTCACCTCATATACTTGTGTTATCCCTCTCTTTTCAGCTCATACTAAAGCTTCAAGAGATTGAGAATTTTGTTAAGAGTTGATGAGATCGAATAAATACAAGCTACTTTTGAGGCTAAACCTCGTGACCATGATAGGAAAACTAGATGTAACTGTGACTGATCACATGCCATCGAAAAGTTGGAAATTTTGACCAACCCACCACCCTATTAAAGTGACTTCACACATGGCTATAAAAGGTAGGGTAGGATTGTGGGCGCATCAAAAGCTACAGTGAAAAGTAAGGTTAGCTGCTTTTGACCTCAGCTCTTTTCCTGCTCCTCCCCACATACTGTCAATCTCTCAAGACCAGCTTCTCATGAACAGGACCCTAAAAGGGTTCCCATGGAATAAAAAGGCACAAAGCCCCCTCGGCTGAGAGGTGTTGCTTCCTTCTCACTCACGCATCTTTTCCTCCATGTTTAAGGTTTTTCTAGATAGGAAGTTTTAGTTACACGAGCAACGTTAACACGGGGCAAGTTTTTGTCCTTGTCCTAATGAAAAATACAACATTAACTTTGTATATTAACAAGTGAAAGACTAATGCTCCCTTTTGATCATAATTGATAATCCTAGATAAATTACAAACCAAAAAGAAAGACGACAGACGCAAATAATTTCCGGATCTACGGACAATCAAAGCAAACACTAAGAACAACGGAGCACAGAATAGTAAAAAGGAAAACACTTTTCTCCTCTTCCCCATCTTCACAAATTACTTTAATTTTCTGTCTTTTTGTAATTGCAGACCTGCATAGTGGAAATGAAGAGAATTAAATATCAATAGCTGCCTTATTAGCCCTTATTTTCCTCTTTGATGTCTCTCCCTGTAAGGCTGGCCTTCTTTGTTCATCTCAAACCTTAAAAAAATTAACCAACTTTGGCTCCTAATGAGTGCGCGCTCCTTATATCCAGGCTTCCACCAAGTTAAAATACTTCCACCTCCAAAAAACTTGGAGTTTTCGGCAAATTCTTTGTACTAAAATCTTCTCTGCCTGATATCGATTCTCCTGTTACTAGAAACTATATTTTGGCGCAATTATAATCAATATTGCTGCCAAGGGTGACACATAATTAGCAAGTAATCAAAATCCTCTTCATTTTGCTCCCTTTTAGGCTACCGCCGAGGAGAACTGATCACAGTCCAAGAAGAATGTAGTAAACAAGAGTAATCGGTAATGCTATCAACATTCCAAAGATAACCCTGTATAACAAATGGTAGAAAGAATTTATTTTTTTCTCTTTTTTGACAAAGCACAAATATTTACTAAGATGTTGAATATTTTAAACTACCATATCTTGCAATATATTACTTACCCAGTGCTAAGAATGGCTGGATGGACATTGTACTCCTTGGCAAACACAAATGGAACAATTCCTTGTGGCAGTGCAGCCTATTCAATAAGTATAAATCAATGATAAAACTTAATTAATCAATTCGCAATAAATAATTATTTATATAATTAGAATATCATTGCAGTTAATATTGTGGAAGTAACTTTTACCTGGACAATAGCAACATGAAGGAGGGTACCACGCAGACCAACAGCAATTGATGCAGCAGCCATCACTGCAGGGCCAGTCAAGAATCGAACAGCCATGGCGAATGTGGCAACCGAATTTCCACAAGCAATTATCTTCGGTTGCAAAGCCATAAACAGACCTTTTACAGTATATACAAGAACAAAATCAGTACATCCAAACAGAAACTGAATATTTTAAATCTTTGGAGTTCTCAATTCAGCTACCTTCACTAGTAGAAGAGCTGAAAAGGCCCGGCATCTATTACTATTCACGACCTACACCAACCGACCCTGGACCGCATGCTAAACCGGCCCCATATGTCGGATGGTCAATCTATTTATAGTCCAAGGACAAAAACCCTTTGATTTCCTGTGATAACATTGCTCACAACCCCCAACCATCCATTCAACTGTGAGTTGTAGCACCCATACCCTTAACTTAGACAATGTAAGACATTAATTTCCTTTTACCATCCTTGATGCCTTACCAGGCCAAATCACCTTTAGAACTGGTGTGGTAACAAACGTGCCACATATATATTCATTCCACTAAGAGACCCTCTAAAAATTAAGAATTGAACCAAAAACTCTGTAGGAACTAGTATGTATGACTTCATGTTAGTGTATAAATACGAGTATATGTCCCTTTAATGGTCCATTTATCAACTGAATGTTTTTTTTAAGTACTTGTATGACAGAGGAAGCAGGGAAAGGTTAATAAAAAAAGATAACGTTAACTGATGATTACAATAATTCTGACCACTCACCTAAGCTGAACATTGCCATTCCAAGTCCGGCATCAGACAGTATGGAGATTGACTGTTTTATTATCTTAGGCATTTCCACATGCCACCTGCAATGAGAAAATAAGAACAACAACAACAACTCATAGTTTAGCACCAAAAATATCAATCATAGTACTTATAATATAGAAATAAAAATTTGATTAATTTCAAAATGGTTAAACTAACCGGAAAGCAATTAGAGACCAAATGAGACCAATGAGACTAGAGTATGTGTTGGGGTTGCGAATAAGTTTCCGCCAAACCATGATCAATATCAGACGGGTCATAACGCTTGCCGGTGGCATCTGCTTACTGCCACCGGAATCTGGAGCGCCGACTGCTTTTGGGTGCAACTCGGCAGTTGAGCTGGACCCAAGTTTGTTAAGTCCAGTGGGACCCTCTTTTTCCCTCTGATCATCTTCTCCTTCTCCTCTCCCAGCAAAACTAAAGTCCTCGCCAGCAAAATTTCCAGCTTGTGGAATGGCTTCAAAATTAAAAATAAAAAATTAGACAAAAACATCAAAACGTGTAAAATGGTTAACTTATTAATTGTGCAGTTACGAATTCTGTGCTTGTATACTGAAGTAATATACTTTTGCTATCCCCATTTTGCGGGTGGTCAGCAACCAACATCCTGATCTCCTTGGCGCCCTGATCAGACCGTCCGGATTGTTCTGATGCCCCAAAATCAGTCCCGCCGAAGACGTGGAGCCCACCTCCTTCGGAAACTGGTGATGCACTTGAGCTCCACACAAACATGTGTAGTTCCTTAGCATCATGATTTACTTTGCTATTCTGTTGCGGCTGCGGCTGAGGCTGCGGCTGCAGCAGCTGCTGGTGGTGGTTCTGCTGCTGCTGATTTTTTGTGGTTTTAGAAGTGATAGTAGAGGCAAGTTCAGGATTCGGTGCTGGATAAGATGTAGGTACTGTCTGTGCTGGATAAAACCCGAATCTTGGAGAGGTTATAGTAGCCATTGGAGCACAATTTTCCTCGAAATTCGACGGCCTTGGAGTTGGCCCTCTTGAAGATTGTACTGAGTACAGATCAGCTGGACCTAAATTTGAATGCCTTCCCGGGAATCCCTGAACTCCCATCATGGAGTAGAAATCAGAAGGGTTAAAATTAGACCCTCTTGGAGTAGGATTCCTTGAAGAACTCAGACTGTAAATCTCAGCTCCAGTAAGATTTGATGGCCGGGGAGTCAATCCAGAGAAAGAACCCGGGCCAAGAGACCGTCTGGAGGCATTAGATTTCCTGACCGTCACATGTAACTTGCCATCGTCACCGATTTCAGCATCAGTTTCCAGAAAATCTCGACCATCTAAAGATACCACATCAGAATCAACCTTAAACGAAACAATGGAGGCTGCAGTTTCAGGAAATTGCTCCATGATCAACATCTTTGCACCTCTATATTCGAAAAGAAACAAGAGGAGAGTGTACCAAATGATACACTGTAAAACCACAACTTGAACCATTAGGCTTCCCGAGTAGTCGTCATACATGGCAATTAAAAGAGGAATGCCCATGACAAGAGTATTCGGAAGAGTCGACAAAGAAAAGATGGTAATCATCCATTCCAAGCTTCCATTTTTGGTGAAATTAGTCCAAATTCCCAGAGCAAACAGCATTATTATTTTTTGAAGCGTGTCGGCCGCAATGAACCTGAAGTTCATAGAATAAGGATTATTGGTGGAGATAAAATGAAATGACAACAGTGGCACTGCGAAAATCGCCACGAAACGGTTGATACCGGAACACTGGTCCGGGCTGAAGATTTTCCACCATCGAACAGACCCATAAGCCAGGATCATAGCAACATAAAGAGGAATAACAGCGGACAAAACGTTGTAGAGATCATTCCAACTAATCATGGTTTCTTAGGTATTCTGGACTGAAATATATAGTAATCAAGACAAGGGAGTGGTGATTTTGAAGAAAAGATCTAGCAGAGGAAAGGGACTAAATTCAAAAGAATGAAATGGAAAAATGGAAAAGCGAAGGACAAAAACCGTTAAATAACTAACTGGAGAGGATATACGTCTCTCTGCAGCGAACTGTTGCAGCCAGCTCCTTCTGCCTGATATTGCTGATGAGACTACAGAGAGAGAGAGAGAAATGATTTTATAAAGGGAAAGAGAAAGGAGGGATGGATAGCATTTCTATGACACAGCTAGGATAGCAAGGGGTAACTTTTAAGAGAGAAGTATATATAGACGAAGTGTGTGGATACGGGACATGTCAATGTTGACATGTGTGCGTGTCTGTGTATAAATGTAGAGGTGAGCGTGAGTGAGAGCATGTACTGGAAACGAAAGAGAAGGGGAATAGGGGGACCAGTGAAGTTGGGTTAGAAAGTAACCGCTTGATATAGTTAAGTGAACTAGACCTGAGTTGATGTCTGCTTGGAGTTACAGATGGCAGGTTTTGTTGTCGTCTGGGGTTTTTTCAGTGACGAGCTGGGACACTTTCTTTTGTAGTTTTTCTGTCAAAGTTTTTGACTGTGTAAACAGGAAAGGCCGAAAGGGGAGCCATCTTGAATTGCAAGGGAATGGTATCATGCAAAAATGAATTTCCACCCCTGCTTCGAGATGTAGACATCGGTCTCATTATTCTTTTGGATCGAGTTGTAACGTAAAGAAAAAGATGCACTTCTTTTTCTTTTTTTCGAATTTTCCCTTTGCATGATCAGTTTCCAGTACTCGGCACATCTTCAGACCAAACTGCAAATTTTGACTGATTTTCCCATCAGATTAATTAAAGGTACGCTGTTTTTAACTCGGAATAAATTTGTACGTATAGTAGCTCAACTGGTGTCTATGTATTTCTTTTTTCAAAGATTTGATGAGAAGAAAAACCACCCACCTCTTGTTATTCCTTTCTTTCCCTCCTTAGTTGAGATCATGAATGTTCCATCCAAAACCAATTTTTATAATAATATTTGGTGGGTGTATGCATGAATGGTAAATATTCAACATAAAAAAATAATGAAAAATGAGGTGTTTATATATTTAATATAAATTCATTACCAACTAATTTAGATTTTTAGGTTAAAAATTGCGCACATCATTGCATGCAAGTCGTCGTCATCATATACAGACCCAATGAGAATATTAAAATTTATGTATTTCATCAAACATAAGCAACTTCCTAACAAATCAGCTTGATTTGGCTTGGAATGATTGTGATTGGATTTTCATGACTGTATATATGTCTTCCACGATCAAAATAGTTAAGCTCTAAGCTCTGAATATTGCACTTAAAATACTTTAATTACAAAGTTAATTGTCTCCGAATGTACTAAACTCATATGTGAAAGAAAGAATTGTTAGGTGCACATGTTAGTGATAATTGTTCTCCATTAAAAAGAAATGAAGAGGTGAGGTGTTTGTATGCAAGATAGAATATAATTGACAAATAGCATAAGCACAAGCGTAGCTTCCTAAAACAGAGAAATCCATTCTACTAAAATATGAAAAGAAAAGAAAACGTAGAACTTGACAAATTAATAAATAAAAAAAGAGAGTTATGGATATGTGATTTTCCAATAGTGCTTATCCAATCAAATTAAAGAAGAGGAATCATCTTGATATAGCGATCGACCATGAGAGACGTGATTGACCTCGGAAGACACATGTCAGAGCGTTAGTGTGTGGCCATGTAAATGGAGTGGCAACAAGGACAAAAGTCGACTACTTTGTTCTCTCCTTGTTCTAAAATGTAAAAAAAAAACAAAAAAAAAAGAGTTTAGAGATGTTGAATAAAATCTTGTATAATTGATTTTCTCATATAATAAAAAAAATAATTTGTTTTTTCAGATTTTTTTATTTTTAATATCAACATATATATCCAGGAATATTTTTTAAAAATATTAATTTTATATTTTTTCAGATAAAAAATATTTTAAAAAACATATTATAATTAACACAAAAATAAAACAAACAATTACATTACTTATGTGACCGGACTTCTTTTTTTCCTTGAACAAATAGGTATTTAATTGGTAAATTCAATTCATTAAAGAAAGTCAATACATGTACACTACTTGAAATAGGAATAAGCATATGTCCCGGCATCCTTCCCAATAACTAAAACCGAAGCATAAATGTAATCTAGATTGGTCATCTCAAAACCATCCAAAGAATACAATAAAAAAATTTCTCAAAAAAAAAAAAGTTTGAGGATTACTCATCAATAAAAAATTAAAAAATTAAAAGTTTGTTTGTTTTTTTTTAAATTAAAATTATATTATTTTATAGCTCAAGAGTATTTTCAGAATGAAAAATATAATTAAGTCAAACAGGCAGGGAAAACTAACTAGTTCATCCTAATTAAAAACTACCTCCACAGCTATATGTTAAGTCGTTTAGTGCTATATATATATAGCACGATAAAAATGGAACCGTAGGCGACGAAATTTTCTTCACGAATCCATCTTTTAATGACTCCAATCATTTTCTTTCGGCCGGAGATTCATACGCATACGATCGAGTAGTCCCTTTCAAATCTCCCCCAGCTCCCTAATCCCTCTTCCGAGTTTGATGGCTTTATTACTTTCTAGTTCTTGTCGTTTCACTTGAATTTCAATACCCTTGTATCCATCTTCTGCTCTTTAGCTTCTTCAATTCCCTTGATAAGTTTCCTTCGCATGATTGGGACATCCTATATGGGAAAAAAAGGCTCTTTCCACCCATTATTATTAATTATAGGTCGTGGGGTTTTGTTACAAAATAAGTTTTGAATTCGAGATCTCTAACAAAGAAGAATGTTAGTGATAATTAAACTACATATATATCATTACCTGGAAGATTGTTGCTGCCATGTGGCTCACAAATAGTATCATCTCTGAAATGAATTTGATTTTACCCAAAAAATAATGATTAATATTTAAGATTAAATATTGAACAATCAACACAACAATTATAAACATGACACTGATATTAAATTAAGTTGCGAGTGTTTTTTCTAACTGAAAGGTTCATAATTAGACGTAGATCATACAATTTTATTTTAAATGATTATGATATCGTAAAAGACTATCTACATCGGGATTCTTACATTCATGTCAACAAAAATTTCTTTCTAAACTTCAAGTCGTAAAAAACAATAAATCTATTTAATATCAGCTTTAGTAATTCATTTGTGTTCTGCTAGCTATGCGTTTATAATGTTTTATAATATAAAAGAACTAGCACCGCATCTTATAATTAAGAACTGGATTATATTATCTCCCCCGAAAACAAGTTGAGTGTTCTTTTGAAGCCAAAGTGTAAGATTCGATTAAGTGGTTCTATGACTTCATAAAGAAAATAAAATAAACAATGCGGATGATAGGTTATAATATATAGTAATGTAGTGTGTAAATGATATTTTTTTAAAGTATTTTTTAACTGAAAATATGTTGAAATGATGTTTTTTAATAAAAATATTAAATTAGATAATTGACATCAAAATATTAAAAACATAAAAAAAATATTTAAAAACAATTTAAATACCAAACCAAGAAATAAAAAGTGCCTCCTGCAATGTGTTGCTGACAAGCGAAGGGTATCAATCTACAGCAGTAAAAATTTACTGTGGCACCTGCTTGATGTAAATTAGATCCATGTGCAAGGCGGTGATTCCAAAACCGTGGCCTTTTAAAGCCAACAGCTGATCCAAATCATTGAGTGGTTTCTATCAAATGATTGGGGCCCGCCTGTACCTAAGCACTCAAGCATAAAGCATCCAAGATGTGGGGGTAGACAGTCTATCAAAACGACACGTGGCAGTGCACATGCACTTGCACTGTACACACTCATAAGCCATATAAGCAAAATCCTGTCTTCTGCTTGCTACCTTTTTCAATCTTGTGTTACTTTTTTTTTTTTTTTTTTTTTTTTTCAAGAGAGAAGAAAATTTAAGGTATAATTATAAAGTTGTTAATAAACGTGTGCTTTACCAATGAGAAGGTTGAATTGCCGAATAAAGAATTAATAAAATAGTTCAACCTGAAAACGGGGAGGGAAGCATAGTTCTTTTGAATCAACGTTGGTTTCAGCGACACCGAATATCATATTGCAACTCTTTCCGATTGCTTGAACTCACAACTCAGCTATCAGATTTTAGCATTATTTTAGGGTTGAAAAAACAATCGAAACGCGAAGGAAGAAAAGGTAACACGAGGGTCCGTGTTTGAGTGGTTCAAAGTGGCTCTCTTTTTACGCAGACAGCACGTCCATAGTAAATATAGTTGACTTTGGAGGCATGTAAGAGTCAAGAGGAATAAGCCCTGTCGGCCCATTGGGCCTCCCCCCATCGCCGCCACCACCTTGCTCCATGCCCTCCCATCCCCGTCTTCCCTTGAATTACTCGGCAACCGTCTGAAGATCATGTCGATTGTGCATATGTTGGATTTACTTTCAGTATAGATATTTGAATCAAGTGGCCTTAATTTATATATGAGTGTCAATTTAAAAATGATCAAACACCAACACCAATCATTTTCGTTGGAGGGCAGAAATTAAGTCGCATTTGGTTGTTGTTCCATGAAAAGAGGGATGGCGATATAAAAAATAGAAATGTGTCTAATTATGCAAATGATGATAAAAATCATTTTTTAATCTCCGTCCTGAAAATAACTTTTAATTAATCGGATAGATATAGAACATTGTTAATTTTTTCTACAAATATCAATTTAAACATCTTGTCATATTGTATTTATGATTGTATTTTTGAGTTTAATTATGCTTGTTAATTTTTATCAATTGAATTGGGTGAAATATTAGCAATTGTTTATAATGAATATGCTTTGTAAAATAATTAATTCATGGTGAGTTAATATAAATTGAATAATTAAAGAAAACAATTCAAAAATCAAGTCCATATGAGTTATTATTTCGAATCTTGCTACAATAATTAAAAAAAAACAATATATTAAGGATTAAGATCGATTAACTGTAAAATCAAAATCCCAAATCACTATTCTAAAAAATCATATCTCTATTAAATACAAATATTTAGTTCAGTAAAAATATGTACATGTATTCATAAATGAATATATTTATTATTAAAATTAAATAATAATACAAATTACTTCACGTATGATATTTTAAAATATTTTTTATATTCTATTTAGTATAAATAGCTTCTTATTCAAAAATATTTAAATATCAATTAGGATGGCTAGTAACTATAAACTAAAAAATAATTACTTTTTTTTTACCCTACATCACTGAAATATCCTTCACAACGTATTTTAACTATCTTTGTTTTTTATGTTTCAAAACACTAACAGACTATCACTTAAGTGAAGGTTACCGATGTGACAGGGTTTAATTTGTTATCCAGAGTGCGTGCAAAGTCTGTGGCAAAAGGTACGTTGTTGAATAATAATTGTAAATTATTCATTTATCTTTGCGCGTATATAGAATTGATATCTTTTAACCTTCTATAATAGTACTCGAGAGATTTCAGAATTTTTTTCTAAAGAAAAATTCGGAAAGTTATCAGATAGAACCATGAGTATGCATCATATCTCATCAAAGAACTTATATACACTACGTAGTGTCTGGCTAACAAACCTTACCTAAACAAAAAGGAAGGGCAAACATGAGGGAAAGCTAGAATTTAAAACACGAAATTGGTCCCCTCATTTACAGTAAATTTTGCTAGATTTGACCATCATACCAAGGGCAAGGATGCAATAGTGTCTTACTTCAAGATGTAGCTCCTAATACCTGGAGCCCAGTGTTGCCTCTCAAAACTATGCATGCGAGGATCAAGTCCGTCCCACCCGTTAGGGAATTGCCTCCTGGCCGGCCCTATATCTCCTCTTAATAGTAATTAAGACCAACCCTTTTTTCCTGAAATCACACAACCAACCACTGCTAGAGGTTTATTTTTTATATTCTGATATGATGTTATTAACCACCTTGAAGTGGACGTTAAAAATCGATTAGTTATGGATAATCTAGTTTAACAATCAAGATTTGATTCAATTCAGACACGGCCCAATATCTATTCACATGCCCTTCAACACCGTTGAACAAACCATTGTTTCCTTGACACGGGACTCCACAGAATTGACCCAATCTCTAGCCGCGACAAAACTTCAGAGGGAGATTATTTCTAATCCTCCAAAGCTTGTTAACAACAACAAATATAAAAATTGCTAACAACCACTAAGTTATATTGGAACCTGGTCTCATGCTTGTGGGGTTCTTTGGACATCATTCTCTGATTTATAAACTCCAAAGCCAGCCATGTGAAAGAACATTCTTTTAAGATGGTGCCACTTACCATCCCCAGAAAAAAAAAAAGGTCGTTTGTCCTCTTTTCACCTTTCTAATTTAATTTTATCTTTCCAAAAGCCAGCTAAGGTCGTTGCATTCGATAATAATTTATATTGAGAAATCAAAAGTTAAAGGGAGCATATTTAATGGGGACTCGGAGACATGTTGAGTTTATGTTTTGACACATTTTGGCTGGAAAGGAAACTTTCGTGACATATTTTTCTGACAATGTCACAAACTCATATCTGTGGCCATCCATTTGTGAAAGAAACGCAAGTCTGTAAGAGCAGCTAGCCCCATGTGACATGGTTCAATTGGTTCTTGTGGTGAATTTATTCTAAATGTTCGGCAGGGAGGGAGTTTTCATTTAGCTGCTCGATTTAATTGTCACAAAAGTACTCGGTTTATAGTTCGACTGAGTCAAGACCCAAAAATCCTTTTCAAGTTAATCAAATTTTACTTCTTGCAGGTTTAGATGTTAGCTCAAAAATCATGTCTTGAATCTGTTAAAGGTGCCAAAAGTTGGCAAATCCAAAGACCAAATGCCATAGTTTGCCAACTTATTTGATTTTATCAGTCCAAAAAAATGTGATTAATATCATGACCAGTCACCTAATACTAAAGTATCAGTAGCTAACCGCCACTTGATGGCTGCATGTTCTATCAATGGACAGCATTGATCACTACTTCCTAATTGATGTTTGGCAAGTGTTGACTATGGAGCTCACTCTTGTTAGGCCGGTCACTTTTTCTGGCGACACAGAATCAGACCATTCATAACTGCAAAATTTAGTTGTAAATTGCGCAATGTCGGGTTCGGGACAGGGACTTATCTGGTTCCTCTGAATTTCAAAGAATTTATAATGTAAGTTACATTCTCTGATCAGAAGCATGACACCTCCAATTTTCATGATGGGATGGACCACGTTTTCAAGGGCTAGAAAATCTACTCCTGATAAAAGAAACATTCCTATGCTATGAATTAGAAGTTGGATTTTGGGTGTGTCCTGGAGATGTAGCGTTAGTTGTATGGCAAGGCTCTTCTCTCGGACAGGATCAAAGATATAACGGGGCTTCATTTTGCTCCATCTCTTGAGTTTTGAAACAAATGAATGGGCTTCGGCTAATCCCAGCTACCTGAAGACGCAGGGGATGCAGATGGGTAAAACAGTTACGAAGAGTAATGTCAATGGCCCGCGAGGCTTGAACTATGACCTCATTTTTGAAGGCCATCGGGATTTAGACTTTCTGTGAGAAAGCGACCAGAAACACGTAAATGGACTAGGAATTTTAGTGATCTCGGTTTTGGGCCCATATCATTTCAAAATCTACTAAATATTTTTATGACTTTTCTTCGAAGCTATCCTCGACAGAATTAATTCTCCCATGGACTCTTTTCCAGTTGGGTTCTTTTGTCAATTTATCCAAATGACTTTCAAGTGGGACGTTTCCTCTACGAAGAAGAATAAATTTTATTAGTGAATAAATTCATGTAATTATTATGATTTGTCTTTTCAAATATTTTATAACTTTACTAGGATACGTTACCATATTTATTTAATGATTAATGCATTATTAACATGCATGACGAGATTAGAAGAAGCTTTTTGAGTTGTGAAAATAATGGACTGAAAAGATATTTTCAGTTTGATTGTAAGGTTTTTCTTTTCCATGAATTTAAAGTGATCATTTTTTCATATAAAATTTAATTTATTTTATATTACTGAATTATATAAACACAAATATTATTCTTTAAAACTAAATTAAACATAATAATTACTCGATTATCACTACAAAAACGAGTAATAAAAGATAAAAAAATAGCATCTCTTATATTTCTAATTTCTTGCTTTTATAAATGAATTAATTTTTATCTATCTTCTCATGAGAGACATTATCTCAAAATCATTTTTTTAAACAGAGAGAAAAAGGGAAGCGGGGTTCTCTGGAGTGTGTGTGTATTTTTTTTTTCCTAAAAAAACTAGCCAGAAGAAAACAACAATTAGTGTTTCTTAGTCCTTTTTAGTCGCTGGAATTGAACTTTTTTCTTCGATCAACACTGAACTTGAACCTTGAACTATACAACAAGTTAAACTACGTCGTATATGTAACATATATATTACAAAGTAAATATGCCAAATATACGATTAAACCACATATTATCACCATATATATGACATCAAACGACGTGCCTGACCTCCATTTATACTCTCACTCCTCGTGCAGATAAAAGTTACACCTCGTTTTTATAGACTATTATTGTATGAAGTCTTGCTCTCAAAAAGATTCATTTAGATGGTAAATAGAAGATTTATTTGATTTTAGGTATCAAGTTTAAGTTTTGCCACTGATTTATTAATGAAGAGACATACTTACATAAGACTAACCATATTCACGAAGATATCCTTAGTTCATGTTATGACATTAATGCAATGTGAATTTCTTTAATTATGTGTAGTTATTAATTGTATAATATCCTGTTTTGGGATGCATGGTAAACTTGACCAGTCTACTTTCATTTTTCTTACTAAAAACATATGAAATTAATCAATTATCAAGCTGAAATGGTGTTTAAAGTTAATATTCAAACAATCAAATCAAGATGGCAGCAAAAATTAATTTTTAGTCCCTGTTAAGGCATAAACACTATCGATCTGTGTTTTTCACGTTTGATTTTTCCTTCCGCCTTGAAACTATGACGTTGTGGAAATTGAATAAAAATCAAATGTGCTTTCGAAAAGTATTTCAGCTAAGTGTTGTTCATGGGTACTTCTTGTAACACTCCATGAAGTTTCGTCTCTCCTCAATATACACTGGTACGCACAACGAGCCACTTAACACATACACAGTAATTATCAATTATGGAGATAAAGTAGTTGACTCTAAATTCCAATTAATCTGCGCACGCTTCCTATACTAAGTCAAAAATGAAAAACCAAACAGCACTCAACTAGAAAAGGCATTAAAAAGATGAAAGTGCTAATTAACAAGTAATTATCCATGTAGATTAGATACCAGATACCCTAGTATCTATCTCATACATTTGGTGTAAACTAGTATGAACATTTCTCTAACCTATATTCGTTCATATCAAAGTAATCAATGATCATTATAGCTGACTAACAAGCCGCAGAAGATTGCCGAGATTGGAGTGCGGGTGTCCCAACTTTAGAGGACAAGGAGGCGGCTGTTGTTGGGGTGGCCACAGCAGTGGTGGTGGTTTTGGTGGAGCCCTTGTCCAAGCCGGTGGTTGTCACACGCTCACAACTTGGACACATAGTAAGGGTGGATGCTGGAAGAGGTTCACAACTGTGAGGAGACATCACGGTTGGTGGACCCACCTTTAATGCCCTAAGCTCCTCTACTTCTCTTTGCAACCTTCTGTTTTGCTCGGTTAATGAACCAAACCATCTCTTCAAATACTCACACTCCATCTCTGTCTGCTTAAGCTTGCTCCTATCAGTGACCAGAAAAATGTGTTAATATATATTGCAGGACTGGTGCTAAATAATGCTTGATATTGCAATAAAACAATATGACAAAATGCTTGCTACTCCATTTTGTTCACGATCAGTTGGAGATGAGTTGTATATGTAATTAAAGAAATGCAAAAAAATGAAAGTTTTTTGCAATTTTTCCTTTTTCCAACAAATAATTGCCAACAAAGGTGAGTTGGTAGGCATAATTAAGAGCCCGCATTAAAGTCATTGCCTGCTTCTCTGGGGTGTTCCTTAATGCTTTCCGAGTATAACAAGTTTTTTTCGTCAACCATACATACAAGCTAGGCAGTTATTGTTGTATTCCATGTTGTTATCGCGTGTATGTATTCATAAATGTTCGATTCAAGTTTTTTCATCTGTCTCATAAAGTATTTTAAGGTTTACGTTTCAGCACATATTTCATCTGTTCTAATATAACCAAAACAGCTTTAATTAAGAGTTAAAATGGAATTTACAGTTTTGGCTGCGTTTCTTTTGCTGATTAAATAGCAATGCATGGTAAGGAGAGCAAATCCTTAGCCTCGATCTCTTGATTTCGTTTAATAATTAATACATGCAGCAAACAACAACAACAGGAGGGGATATTTTATATTGCATGGCTAGTCTAGGAAAAGAATTATTAATAATGAGTCAAAGGAACACTTATTAGAGTTGTGATCAGACTAGCACACGAGGCCAAAGAACACATGCATCTTGATACCGACAAATCTTTTTATTCTCAATTTTGTGCAATGATCATTAGATGACAGCCATCATTATATTAGTTCACAAAGGTGAGCTCATGAAATAACCCCATCATTAAGAGTTCATAAATTTGTAGAGCCACTTGTCGGTCACGTGTCTTCATTCTCAAACCGTATTATATATAGTATTGTAAAATTAGGTTTATTTGTATTTCCAATATCGTAGGGTTCTATGGCAAAAAACTAAAATACATAAGCTGACTTCCTACTCCAGATGTCATGTTACATGCATGTAGATGTCCTTATTTTCATAACTTGACATGTGAGCAGTAAGGGTCTGCATCTTACGCTCGGAATTGGTATTAGAATAATTGTCTGTGCCCTTTTATAGGTAGTAGGCAGGAAAAAAAATGTCCTTACTTATTACATGAGCTGCTTCCATTTTGGACCCTATGGATTCAGTTTTGCCAGCGTCCAATGATCCTTCCAAATATTTAATTTGCAGTGTGTGTGTGTGTAGCCCCATGACTAAACCACAAATGACAAATACTTTAATTTCATCACTTAACTAGTCTCAAAATCCCGACCCTATAACTACACGGTTTCATGTCTCCTCCTGCCTTACTTTAGAGGCATGTGAGCAATCCGTCATTTCAACGGCAGAAAAACTACGTTCTAACTTCTTTTACTCTATAATATAACGATGAAAAAGACAGATTAACCTCCCCAAACAGGTTTTAAATGCGGTCAAAAAGTTGGGTAATTTATGGTGTCTAATTCCTTTACTTTAGCCACGAAGATGATCAAAGAATTAAAGCATCTGAATTTATACTACTAACCAATATAGTACTGAGGTTATTTTGTCCTCTACTAAGAAAATCCCAATACTGATAAGATCCTTTTCTTCTTTTTAATGATATATGATCAATACGATTTTATACGGTTAGATATAAAATTTGATCCAAATTATGTCATGTTAACTTCGATATATATATATATATATATATATATATATATATATATATATATATATATATATATAATCATCAGTTTTAATTTTAACAACCAACAAAATATATAGTGAAAAGATAAAAAAAAGAATTTAATGTGTCAGCCAAGCCAAGCATGAAACAGTATGTATACAAGATAAGAGTACCTGGCCCTCCGGTTTTGAAACCACACCTCAACTTGTCTAGGCCTCAGCTTCAATTGCAAAGCTAATGCTTCTTTTTGTCTCTGCATATATGAAAGAATAATTGAACTCCATAACTTAATCATAATTAATTCAGAAAACATAATTATTTTACTATAAATAGAGAGATAGTAGGAGTGTTTAGTTACAGGGTTTAAGGTGTGGTGTTGCCTGAAACTTTCTTCAAGAAGGCGAGACTGTTCCTTAGAGAGACGGAGTTTTTTGCGAGGTGGGCCTCCATTAGTGCTTTCCTCTTCATCTTCCACGCCCGCAGTGATCCATTCTTCTTCTCCTGTTCCTGATGGTAGTTGGTTTATGTCCAAATCTTTCACAGCACAAACCTCTTCACCCAATTAATAATTGATCACCATCATTTTCATAAATCAAGAAAAAAAAATTCCTTGGATTCAATCAATATCAGTAAAACCATGTACTTATCATCATATTTGAGAAAAGAAAACATAAGGAAGAATTCTTTATCAAGAAAGCCGGCCATGCAAACAAAAACATAGCAAAGAGATCATGGAACGTCATTTAAAAACAAAAGGTAAAAGATCTTGTAAGAGGGGAAGAAGGAGATAGGGGGGGATTTTGGGCTTACCAGATGAAGGAAAAGGAGGAGAAGAAGAGAAGCCAGGCATAGATATGGTCAACTCCAAGCTAGAAATGCTTGAGGGTGAAACCGCCATAGGAAAGAAAGCACACAGGAAGGGAGAGGAGGAAAAAGGCTGATTTTATAAGAGAGAAAAGGCTAAAGAAAGAGGGAGGAAGAGAATTAAAACAAAACAAATGGAGGAGACAAAGCAGAAAATGAAAAGGTGGAAGAGGTAAAGGTGAGCTCCGAAGGTCAAATAAATACTAGCGAAGACGAAAAAGAAAAGGAGAAATTGAAAGATTGGTTTTGTTTTAATTGCTCCCTTTGGTTTTTCTTGGGCTAGGGTTTTTGACTGTGGTCGTCAAGTCAAAAAGTCCGACCCATCTGATTCGCGACACGTGGTAGACTGATTAGAGGAATTGGGTGTAGGAGAATAACCGGCAGGTTTTCTGTTTAAGTGATTGGAGAGGTAGAGTCTTGTTGTCGGTTCAAATGTCAGCTGTTGAAATGATTGGGAGCCTAGACTGGTGCTCTGAGCCCTGCTGCATACTCCATTACTTGGCAAGCCCATCTTGATCCACCTTTAGATTTTTTGAGTCTCTGACACCCCCTTGACAGGAAAATAAAATACAAAGAAAGAAAGAAAGAAAGATCCCATAACTCAATTCACCTTTTTTTTCTTGTGATTGAATCTGGGCCATTCATCCTTTATCATCAAGATGTAGATGTTTGAGTTTGACGAAGTTAGGTGGGGCACAAGCGGGAAGGATTTAGGGGCCAGGTGCAAAATGGCATCGAGTGTTTAATACTAGTAAAGAATTCAATGCTGCTTTACCTGCTTAGATAACAGGTACACAGAGAGGATAGGAATCGTAACGCTTGTGAGTTGTGACATTTATGCAAAGAGAAGAAGGCATGATTCGGGGACAAGGAGTGTGGACAAGAGTCATTTATTATCTAGGAAGTTTATGTTTGTGTGAGAGTAACTGTGTCAACACAAACTACGAACCACAAGGTGGTGTTATGGATTCTGTGGCACTTATTGTTGGCATATCGGTTAGTGAGAATTGATTTCATAGCTATTAATAGCTAGTTGTGTTCATGTTCGAAGTGGGGTTTCCTGTCTTGACTAACGTATTGATGAAAGGGTCTGTACAAAGATTTAGCATATTCTAATTCCTGTGGAGCAACAATCATAGCATATATTTAGTGAAACTTTGCTTTCCAACGATTTCAAATCAATAGTTGTCATTTTAACAAGTTGCAGGTGTTCGAGCAAGAAAAATCCCACATTAAATCGCAAACACTCAATACGGCACCCACAAATCTATGGGTGCTATATATATATATATATATATATATATATATAGCATTAAAAATCGCACCCGTATGTCTACCGGAACTGCGTTTCGAAGAAATTGCCATAAATAAACTGATTTTTTAATTAGCTTTTACATACCAACTTCTTTAAATATTAGCACACGGGTAAGCATTGTTCAACAGTCGTTTATTCAGTTGAATTTTATAAAGCACACGGGTAAGCATATATAGTTCAGCAGTCGTTTATTCAGTAGATTTACTGGTTTATTTAGTTGACTAGATTCGTACTAAATAGGTGATTGATGTTTGTAGCCGGTTTAAGGGTTTGATTGGAATTATGGTAGCGGTTGCGGTTCAAAGTGTTTTGCATTTAAAAATACATCAAAATGATATTTTTTTATTTTTAAAAAATTAATTTTAAGATCAACACATCAAAACAATCTAAAAATATATATATAAAAATAATTTTTAACCAACAAAATTCAAAATTTAAGAGAACGCGATTTCCACCACGTTCCCAAACAGACTCTAAGTCAAGGGTCTTTTAAGTAATAGTCCAAGACTTTTACCTAACAAAAGATTTTAAAAATAAATAAAATATATTTGTCAATTATACTTTATAAAATAAAAATTATTTTCACTTAACAAAAGGCTTTAAGTATGAAATGAAAATTGCTTAAGGCCCCGCTTATCATACATACATACAAAAAAAATTAATGATGCTCTAAAAAAATCAGAATACTAGGGAAATTACTTTTCGCCATGTTTTGATGATAAATGATTACAAGTTCATGTCAATCTTCTATTTTCCAAGACTAAGGATTTCAGGGGTTGGTAACAGAGACTAAATTTTCTAGAAAAACAGTTTTTTTAAAAAAAATTAGGTATCATTTGATGATTAAGTCAATGACTTTATTATGAAGATTTGCAATAAATGCGCATTAAGTTCCAAGAATAAAAATGTTTTTTCTTTGTTTATGTGTGATAAATATTGAGAATAAGTTGTAAGAGAGTGAAGGTGTCAAACCACAAGCGCTTGGACTTGGCGTATATTCAAGCTCAAGGAGAATAAGTTGTAAGACTTGGCTTAGAGAGGGTTGGATCTAGTAAGGTGCTAGACTCACAGGCACTTGGGTTTGGGACGCATTTGAGCCCAAAAAGATTAGGTCTCACAAGGTGTTAGGCCCACAAGAGCTTGAGCCTAATGATTAGTTGAGTATAGGAGGATTGGCTTTAACAAAGCGCGAGATCCACAGGTACTTGGGCCTAGCGTGTAGCCGAGCCCAAAGGGCTTGGGTCTGGTAAGGTGCTGACCCACAAGTGCATTGGGCACGTAGCTAAAAAAAAAGGGTGATATCTTTGTCTAACCTTTTTATCCTAGGCTAGCATCAAAGATATTTTAATGAAGTATGTTGATCCATAAAAAATATTTCTTAAATATTTTAAAACGCCTCATTTATAGTTTTTTCTAGGGCCCACATTCACCTTAAAATGGATCTACTTGTCCTATGCCTCGAGCCAGGTTAAATATTTTTTAACATAAAAAAAATATTTAGACAATGATAGTGTTTTCAAATAGCAACATAAATTTGAGACTCGGGTCGAATAGGTTCAATAACCTATGTTAGTTTAATAATATGCTTATAAAAAGAAAATTACAATAAAGAAAAAACTAAAAAAACACAATAATAACTAATCAAAAAAAGATGAACACTTGTCAATATTATGAAAAAATATCCTTGGAATATTCTTAAAAAATCTCAACAATCTTAATTGATAAAAAAGCAAACAATTGAATGAGAATGAGATAATCTCATAAAGAGATAAATTAAAAAAAATTAAAGTTTAATTACAAACAAATCAAACGCCAAAGGATGAATTGAGAAAAAAAAATCAATTTTTAAAGAAAACAAAAATACTTAACTCGATTTAGCATGCCAAATTCAAGGCCTAGTTGTGAGGTTAGGATAACATTGTACAAAAATAAATTAAAAACACAAACAATGAAAGGAAAAACTAAAAAAAAAAATTCAAGTCAAAACGAGCTAACTCGACTAACCTACAAATCGAGATATGAGATCAGGATAATTCCATAGAAAAAAAATAACAAAAATTACAAAGTTAAAGGCCTAACAACTTAATGTAGAAAGATTCAAATGAAAAAAAATAAATTATAAAATAGGCCTAAAAATATACCAAAGTCAAAACAAGCTAATTTTTAAAACTTATGACCCGAGTTACCCTATAGAAAGCAAAACCTAAGAAATCTTAAAGTAAAATTCTCAATCATTCGGAATTAAAAAATATATATATAGAGCAATATAAAAATAATGATCAAATCTGATATAAAAATTAAATGAAATAAAATAATGAGGAATAAAATTGAAAAATAAAAAAATCAAGAAAATGATTAAAAAAATCAAAAAATAACAATCAAAAGAACAAGAAAAAAGAACAAGAAATAAACATGATAGGTGAAAAAAAATAAAGAAGGAAGGCATTGAAAAACAATTTTAATTTTATAAATTATTTTAAATAAAATAAATAGTAATCAAAAAAATATATATCAAATTTGAATGGTTATTTTAAAGAATTGAGGGGGTGAGGGTGAGGGGTAAGGAAAAAACAAGAAAAGACCATTAAAATTAAACTAGAGGTTTATTAGTCATGCACATCGCCTAATGATAGAGGGGCTGTAAGATGATTTGAACGATGCTCAAGAAGCTATCATTAGCAGCCGTGAGATGCGTCACTTGAATGATGTGGACATTTCCTACCATCTAACCTGTGGTTCATGCACTGACCACTTTTTCTTTTTAATTGATATTTTATATTTTTAAAAATATTAAATTGTTCATTTTCCAAATTGATTAAACCAAGCTGAAAAGATGAAAAGGCCTCAACACACCAACCTAATTATTCTTTATTTTAAGAGTAAGTCTGTCATTTTTGTATCAACAAAGCCATTGGTTTTTGTTAAAAAGAACAAGAACAAGGAAAGATACTATTTCCATCCTCAATGTTTTGTATCTTGGTTTATTGTGGAAACCCGATCTCTTTTAGGTTATTATGTCGATACTAAATGGCTTTATTGAAAAGTTTAGTTAATAGTAGACTTAGGGCTGTTTATTTTTTTGTTTTAAAAGTGTTTTCAAAAAATAAATTTATTTTATTTTTTTTCTTTACTTTAAATTTATTTTTATGTGTTTTTAAATCATTTTAAAGTGCTGATATCAAAAATAATTTTTAGAAAATAAAAAATATTATTTTAATACAATTCAAAGTAAAAACACACTTTTAAAAGCAATCACTTCCACACTTCCAAACATCATTTAAATTTTTTTATGTTACCATTGTAATTTTTTAAAAGATTCCATTCCCTTTATGACTAACTAACCAACCAAAATCTAACTTTTTTCATATTTTTATTTTCTTTTCTCTTTATTCCATGCTAGTAATTTATCTGTATTTATATTTTTTTCCCATTGCAAATATTTTTGTCTGTACCTTATGCCACTAAGCAAGAGTTCTGTTGTGCGCCTCCATTGCAATGAAAATTTTATGTTGATGGCTAATATCTCAATTTTTAGTTTTTTTTTTATCAAGAATATATATCGAGTGAAAAATCAAAGTAGCAAAGATACTGATGAATTGTTGCAAAAGAAACGTCAAATGCCCGTTCACTTGGAAAATAACATAAATTCTAAAAATGCATGTAAGAATTATTGACGTGACCATCTTTACTTTCAATACGTAACCGATAACCTTTATTGATTAATGTTATTATTGTTAATTAAAGTAATAATTATTGTGTTCATAGCATTGAATGAAAAAGAAGAGTTGCATTTAAAATTCTTATAACCAAGTTATATGAATGGTGAACACAAAATCCTGCCCACAATAATTACTTATGGAGGCATTTTTAAAAGTAATTATTGTGGACAGGATTTAAATAATTTTAAAAATGCCTCCATAGGTAATTATTGTGGACAGGATTTAAATAATTTTAAAAATGCCTCCATAGGTAATTATTGTGGGCAGGATTTTGTGTTCACCATGGATCGAGAATATTTCAATTTTCTAGAGGATTAA
>Ga0325405_1000926_pt1 | contig 29145 bp, 32 predicted proteins | sample PopdelMetagenome_21_FD_205663 | JGI IMG/M metagenome (GOLD analysis project Ga0325405, IMG submission 205663) | Populus deltoides microbial communities from Bellville, Georgia, United States - Xylem-Control-R2 | ecosystem: Host-associated > Plants > Phyllosphere > Stem > Wood/Secondary xylem... | reverse complement strand
GAACAATATGGATATCAAATGGAAATATTGTAAAACGCTGACATATTATTTGATGGCATCTAATAACAGCAGCACAAATGATTATTGCCTTGTATATGATTGATTATACAAGGAAAAGAACACATAATTACTCTTCTGGTTCTTTCTAATTTCTCTTCAGAGGTTATATGGCTCCAGAATATGCTATGAGGGGTTACTTGACAGATAAAGCAGATGTTTACAGCTTTGGAGTTGTTGTTTTAGAAATTGTCAGTGGGAAGAGCAACACGAATTACAGGCCGAAGGAGGAGTTTGTTTATCTTCTTGATTGGGTAACTTATATCATTTCCTTTCAGAATTCTGTCTACACATTTTACATTTACACTGACCACCAATGAGCATGATTGTAGACTGATGGAAAATGCATGTTACTGATAATTGTAGGCCTATGTCCTGCAAGAGCAAGGAAACCTTCTAGAGCTTGTGGATCCAAGCCTTGGTTCAAACTACTCAAAAATAGAGGCACTGAGGATGCTTAACTTGGCTCTCTTGTGCACCAACCCATCTCCCACTTTGAGGCCATCAATGTCTTCTGCAGTGAAGATGCTTGAGGGACAAATTCCAGTCCAAGCTCCGATAGTCAAGCGCAGTACCATGAACCCGGATGCAAGGTTCAAAGCCTTTGAGCTTCTCTCACATGATAGCCAAACACACGTCTCAAATGGATCTGAAAGCAGTCAGATACAGAAGAGCATATCAATGGATGGACCGTGGATCGATTCTGAATTTTCTATCGAAAGTAAGGATGAGATCATAGATTCCTCATCGACCAAGCTTCTTAAGGATCTTTATGACGTCAACTTAGATTGATCAACGGAAATTGATGAAATAGTCCCTCCTTTTCTTTTGGTCTGGTAGTATTCTGAGTTTGCAAATAGGATTGCTGAGTAATCAAGAAATACATTTTAAATGATTTGTTCTGGTATATGTTGATTCTTTTGTTAAAAAATAAAAAACATTGGAGAGCTTCGTCTTTCGAATTGGCATTGTCAGCAGTGTATGTCACCATTTTTCCAAATCTGCAGATTGCTTTTTGTATAGAAGCACTTTTTCATGATCCTAAAGAGCATTTGAACAAAAACTTGTCTTCCATTACATATTCAAAGGTAAATTCTTAGAGTCCTTGATGTTTATGTGTTATTACAAATTAGTGTTCCATGATATAGAACTTATCTATTTGATTTCTGGAATTTAATTAATTGATTACTTCGTATCCTATATTTCTGAAGATTTAAATTTCGATCTCTCAACTAATAAATGCAACCAATTTTATATAACATATGGAGTATTATTCTAGAATCATGCCCCTAAATTTGATAAGGTCTGGAGCAATGTTGGAGAGTGTCACTGAAACTTATCCTGACCCATAAATTCATTTCTGCAGTTAAAAATCCCACAGTCCACAACAAAAGCCTCTTTTGTTATTTAACTCTTCTAAGTACCATGTTGCTTCTCCCTAGTGCGCACCCATTAGTCCAACTTCTCTCTTTGCAAATTAATTATTGCAATGGATGAATCAAAACTCCAAGAAAATGATCATGATGATGTTCCAACCCATGATAGGAATGAGTTTTTCGGATTTGATTACGTGGACTTTGTTGAAAGGTAAGCTGATTACTTGTTTTTGATGGCAGAGAAGAAGAATCAGCAGGCTGTAGCGAGAAGAATGAAGAAATGGAAGAAATTCTGTTAAAACAGTTAAAGAAGCAGTTAAGACAGTTATGGCAGTTATAGTCAGTTATTTCTGTTAAATTCTGTTACAACCGTTTCTTACATATGTAAGAATCGTAGCCCTCCATTAATGGATGGATGAGATAATCTTGATTCCTAAAATAATGAAATCAGTTACATGCAAGGTGTATAAAAGCAGAGTTGCTGCATAAATGTAAAATAAGAAATTCTTCTCAATCTTCTCTGCGAAACTTAAATACAATTCTCTTCTAAATACTGGACAGAAAACAAACATGGTATCAGAGCTCACAAACTGATTCCTAAGAGGGGCGTAAACTGTGAAAAACAGATTGATTAAACTGTTAATTACTCAAAAATGGTAGGATCAAGCTCCACTGGAGAAGATTTAAGAACTCCACAGTTCAATGGCATAAACTACGATTTTTGGGCTATAAAGATGGAGACAATCCTCATAGCATTCGATCTATGGGACGTAATAGAAGCTGGAATACAATCTCATCAATCACCTGAGGTTGCAATTGGATCAGGCAATGAAGAGAGTGAAGCTGAGCAAACTACATTGCAAACATCCACTACATCTAAAGAAGATAAAATCAAGAATGCAAAGGTATTAAGCCTAATACAAGGAACATTAACTGACGACCTCTTCCCACGCATAATAAATGAGAAGACTGCAAAGGGAGCTTGGGACATCTTGAGCAGAGAATTCAGAGGAGACAAAAAGGTTAGAGCTGTAAAACTTCAAGCTGTGAGAGCTGACTTTGAATACCTGAGAATGTTAGAAAATGAAAGCCTAGATGGATATCTAGCTAAGTTCTTTGCAACTGTGAATAACCTGAAATCATTAGGAGAAGATGTACCAGAAAACAGAATTGTGCAGAAACTGCTAATGAGTCTAAGCAGAAGATATAAGTCCATTGTGTCAATCATTGAGGAGACACGAGATCTTGATGTTCTGAGAGCAGAAGAAGTCATTGCTTCTGTTAAAGTCTATGATAAGAGGGAGGACCTATATGATGATAGGGATAAGCTAACAGGAACAAAGAAAGCCTTTAGCAGCTTAACGGTTGGAAACAATCAAGCCTACAGCTCACACAAGGGTTTTCATGGCAGACCTTCTCAAAGATGGCAATCACAAGACAGGAAGGGATCAAATTCATTTCCAAACAGAAATTTAAACACCTATAACAGCTCTAACTGGAACAACACTGCTTGGGGAAGTAGTCAAGCGAGTGTAAAGCCAATGTGTCAAGTCTGCCCAAAGCAACATTTTGGTTTATGCAGAGACAAAGGAAAACCAAGATGTGGAAGATGCAATCGGTTTGGTCACATTGAAAAAGACTGTGAAAGTCACAGTCACAAACAACTAGCAAATTATGCAAAAGAAGAGAGAGTATCCACTGGAACAATGTTCTATGCTTGCCATTCTGCAAGTCTGTAAGATAGAAAGGTATGGTTTGTGGATAGTGCCTGCAGCAACCACATGACCTCTAAAGAATCTGAACTAATCAACATCAATAGAACAGTGACCTGCAAAGTAAAGATGGGCTCAGGAGACCTTATACAAGCAACTGGAAAAGGCACATTGGTTGTGGAAACTCAACATGGGAAAAGATACATAAAAGAGGTACTGCTTGTTCCCGGATTGGATGAAAATCTATTGAGTGTAGGTCAGATGATGGAGCATGGTTATCACATTCTCTTTAGAGGTAACAAAGCAGTAATATTTGATGATGAAAGCCTCAACAATGTTATAGCAATTGTGATCATGGGAGGAAATTGATGCTTTCCACTTTCACTTGAGTCCATAACACCTACAGCAAGGAAAGCTTCAGTGACTGAGGACTTTTGGATATGACATAAAAGATTGGGAAACTTGAATTTTTCCAGCATGAAGAAAATGCAGCAGAAAGAAATGGTATGTGGACTTCCTTTTCTGACAAAAGTAGAAGATGTATGTGCAGGTTGTGCTTCAGGCAAGCAACACAGGGAGAAATTCGACAAAGAGCAAGCGTGGAGAGCAAGTTATCCACTGGAATTAATCCACACTGATCTGTGTGGACCAATGCAGAATGAATCTGTAGGAGGGAACATATACTTCATCACATTCATTGATACTCAAGAATGTGCTGGGTATACTTCCTCAGAAACAAATCTGGTGCACTCAATGTGTTCAAGAAATTTAGAGCATTTGTTGAACTGCAAAGTGGATATAAATTGAAGAAGCTGAGAAGTGACAGAGGTGGTGAATATACCTCAAATGAGTTCGAAGAATTCTGTGCATTACAAGGAATGGAGAGGCAGCTGACAGTTGCATACTCCCCTCAACAGAATGGAGTTGCAGAGAGGAGAAACAGAACAATTTGTGAAATGGCAAGGTCCATGCTGATGGAGAAAGAAATGCCAGTAATCTTCTAGGCAGAAGCTGTGAATACAACTGTGTATATTCAGAACAGATGTTATACAACATCAGTCATTGAAAAGACTCCATTTGAAGCCTTTACGGGAAGAAAGCCAGGAGTGAAGCATCTAAAAGTGTTTGGTTGCTTATGCTACACTCACATCCCATCATCACTAAGGCAAAAATGGGATAGCAAAATTGGAAAGGGAGTGTTTATTGGATATGGTAGCTGTGAGAAGGGGTATAGAGTATATGATCTGAAAACTGAGAAGATTGTTCTCTCAAGAAGTGTGATTTTCAGTGAAGATAGAGCATGGAATTGGGAAAGAAAACTGATGAACCAAAACCGCTTGTCTCTCAATCTTGAAGGAGGTGAAGTTGAAGGTGAAAATTCTGTAGAACACCTTGCTGCAGCTCATCCCGATAATATTGAACACTACCATCAAAATTCTACAGTTGGAGAGTTAGCTGAGAATATTGACAGTGATAACAGTCAACAATCTTCACCTAGCTCCACTCCAAAAAAATTGAAAACCTTGCAAGATATATATGCAAGGTGTCACATGTGCATCATAGAACCTGAGAACTATCAAGAAGCTTTTGGAGATAAAGCTTGGCAGGAGGCTATGAAGGAAGAATTGGAAGTGATAGAGAAGAACAATACTTGGGAATTGGTGGAGAGACCGATTGATAAACCTGTGATAGGAGTGAAATGGGTGTACAAAACTAAGCTTCATCTTGATGGATCAGTACAGAAACACAAGGCTCGCCTTGTAGCAAAAGGATATGCACAGAAATCCGGAATTGATTACAATGAAACCTTTGCCCCAGTAGCAAGGCTGGACATAATCCGGACTCTCATTGCACTTGCAGCACAAAAGAGATGGAAGTTGTTTCATATGGATGTTAAGTCAGCATTCCTAAATGGTGTCCTCAAAGAAGAAGTATATGTTGAGCAGCCTGAAGGGTTTGAAGTCAAGAATGCAGGACACAAAGTTTACAAACTGAAGAAGGCCCTGTATGGATTAAAGCAGGCACCGAGGGCCTGGTATAGTGAGATTCATGCATACCTCTCTATGTGCAAATTCAAAAGGAGCATAAGTGAGGCTACTTTGTATATAAGGTCAGACCTGGAAGGTAATTTGATCATTGTCTTAATCTATGTTGATGACATTGTCTACACTGGCAGCAGTGGAAGGCTACTTAGTGAATTTAAAAGAGAAATGATGCAAAGGTATGAGATGCCTGATCTTGGGCTCCTTCATCATTTTCTTGGCATGGGAATACTGCAAACCGATCAAGGGGTATTTATTCATCAAGGCAAATATGCCAAATCCTTGCTTAGTAAGTTTGGACTTGATGACTGCAAACCAGTCTCCATTCCCCTGGCCACTAGTGAGAAACTGAAGAAGGTGGATGGAAGTGAGTTGGTTGATGAAGGACTTTATAGAAGAATAGTAGGAAGTTTACTATATTTGACAGCAACAAGACCTGATCTAATGTATGCTGCAAGCTTATTATCGCGGTTCATGACTGGACCTACCAAGATTCACATGGGAGTTGCAAAAAGAGTTCTAAGATATGTGCAAGGAACTCTCAGCTATGAGATTGAATACGTAAGGGATCAATCAGCAACTCTTATTGGATTTTGTGATGCAGATTGGGCAGGAAGTGAAGATGATAGCAGGAGCACTTCGGGCTATGCATTCAGCTTTGGAAGTGGAGTATTCTCCTGGTCCTCTGTGAAACAGAACACAGTAGCATTATCAATTGCAGAAGCTGAGTATGTCTCAACATCAGAAGCAACTGCTCAGGCCATTTGGTTACGGTTTGTGCTTGATGATTTTGGTGAAATGCAAGCTGAGGCAATACCCTTGTTTTGTGATAACATGTCAGCAATTTCAATGGCCAGAAATCCTGTTTTTCATCAAACAACTAGACATATAAACAGAAAGTATCATTTCATAAGAGAGGCTCTGTAAGAGGGAGTGATAAATGTGCAATTCTGCAGAAGTGAAGAACAACTTGCAGACATCTTCACAAAAGCATTGCCTAAAGATAGATTCAAGCAACTAAGGATGAAGCTTGGAGTTAAACTAGTAAACAGCTTAGGAGAGGCTGTTGATAGGTAAGCTGATTACTTGTTTTTTATGGCAGAGAAGAAGAATCAGCAGGCTGTAGCGAGAAGAATGAAGGAATGGAAGAAATTCTGTTAAAATAGTTAAAGAAGCAGTTAAGACAGTTATGGCAGTTATAGTCAGTTATTTCTGTTAAATTTTGTTACAACCGTTTATTACATATGTAAGAATCGTAGCCCTCCATTAATGGATGGATGAGATGATCTTGATTCCTAAAATAATGGAATCAGTTACATGCAAGGTGTATAAAAGCAGAGTTGCTGCATAAATGTAAAATAAGAAATTCTTCTCAATCTTCTCTGCGAAACTTAAATACAATTCTCTTCTAAATACTGGATAGAAAACAAACAGACTCACTGAGTCTTTGTGATGCACTGAAATGTTGCATGCAGAAATTTGCCATAAATGGAGCTGACGACAAGGTGTTCTAGATCGAAAGTTCTCGAAACAAAATTCATTTGGCAATGGGATTGGGCAATGTGTGTCGCCACGTGTTCTTCATCGGAGTTTTTCAAGCAAAGGAGGGAAGGATTGGGGCTCTGGTTCAAAGCGTTGTCATGTTTATGGAGAATGTGCTTTTGAACAGAAGAGAAGTAGAACTAATAGGGCCTTGCAAGAGAAGGAAATGGTAGGGGATAAAATGGGCAGCAATGTGCTAGAATCAAGCAAAGATGGGTTTGGTGGCACTAATGAGTGGAACAAAGAGTATGTTGATGTGTCTGAAGTGGTTAATTCTCCTTCAGGACACTACATCGACCAAGCTTCTTAAGGATCTTTACGATGTCAACTTAGATTGATCAACGGAAATTGATGAAATAGTCCCTCTTTTTCTATTGGTCTGGTAGTATTCTGAGTTTGCAAATAGGATTGCTGAGTAATCAAGAAATACATTTTCAATGATTTGTTCTAGTATATGTTGATTCTTTTGTTAAAATATAAAAAACATTGGAGAGCTTGGTCTTTCGAATTGGATAAATGTTGATTGTTGAAGTTATGGGACCAAAGCTGAAATTAATGTATCAGCTTTAGGTTATTTTTCATTAATGTCTATCTATTAGTAACTTCATTATCATGATATTATTTAGTCAGTTTTTACTTCTTAAGATTTGAAACTTATTTAGGATTGATTTCATCTATAAATAAAAGCTAAGGGATGACAGTAACTTAAGAAAAACATTCTGCTCTTTGTTCTTTTCTGCAAGTTCTCTATTCTTTGTTTTTCTGGTTATCATCAACATTCAGTTCTTTAGATACCTATTATCAATAATTGGTATCAGAGTATTTTTCTTGATCTTAGAAAGGATTGTGAGTGAAACACGAGGGATTAGTGAGGTTAAATCAAAGCAGTTTTCTTTTAAGGGATTGTGAGTGAAACACGAGAGATTAAATGAGTTTTTTTTAAGAAATGAATTCTGCAAATTTTCCAGCAAAAACACCAGTGTTCACAGGGCAAAATTTTGGTGTGTGGGCTGTGAAAATGGAAACTTATCTCAAAGCTTTTGACTTGTGGGAGATAGTGGAGAGCAATAAGCAACCAACTCCACTAGGAAACAATCCTACAATCGCACAAATGAAGTTTTTTAATGAAGAAAAGGCAAAGCGATTTAAAGCTCTTACCTGTCTTTACAATGCTGCGAGTAAAGAAATCTTCACAAGGATTATGGCGTGTAAATTTGCCAAAGAAACATGGGATAAATTAAAAGCAGAATTTCATGGTGATAAGTCAAGAAAGATGCAGGTTTTAAACCTTAGAAGACAGTTTGAAGGTTTAAAAATGAAAGAAACTGAAACCATCAAAGACTTCTCATCTCAAATTTCAAAACTTGTGAATCAAGTGAGACTTTTGGGAGAAGATTTTCCAGATTCAAGAATAGTGGAGAAGGTTCTGGTAAGTCTACCAAAGAAATTTGAGCATAAGATTTGCTCTCTGAAAGATTCAAAAGATTTTTCAGAAATGAGTCTTCAAGAATTGGTTAATGCATTACAAGCGGTAGAGCAGAGGCAAGCTTACAGACAAGAAGAAACAAGTGAAGGAGCTCTTGTTGCAGTTTCCAAGGAGAGTCGGGCTAAGAATTTTTACAAACAATCAAGAAGGAAAAAGAGAAAGAGGGAGACGTTGGCAATCAAATAACTGGCATTAGAACAACAAAAACATCATCACTTGAGGGAAAGAAAAGAGAGAGATTTTCCCTCCTCGCAAATTCTATCAGAAAACAAATCATCTAGAAGCTTGATGCTCGTTTAAGAATGCACAATGCAGAAGTTGCAAACAATTTGGTCACATCCAAAGGTTCTGCAAAAACAAACCAGATGCAGTAAAAGAAGCTTATATTGTAGAAAATTCAGAAGCCAAGGAAGATCATTTTTTTATGGCTACATTAGAACAGATGTGCAACACAGAGGTAAACAATTCATCCTGGGTTATTGATAGTGGCTGCACTAATCATATGACTGCAGATTTGAGTTTATTCAAGGATTTGGATAAAAGCTACATGTCCAAAGTTAGAATTGGCAGTGGAGAGTATATAAAGGTTGAAGGCAAGGGGCGATTGAAGTTGAAACAATGTCAGGTACAAAAACTCTAAAAAATATGCTTTATGTACCTAAGATTAATCAGAATCTAGTGAGTGTGGGACAATTACTGGAATCTGGCTACTCATTATCTTTTAATGATGGAATGTGCAATATTAGAGACAAGATGGGAATACTATTACTCTCTACTAAGATGATGAATATAAGTTTTAATATTGATTGGAAAGAAGCTTGTTTGAGTGTTAACACTTGTGTCTATACTGATTCTGTTTTATGGCACAAAAGATTGGGACATTTCAATTATACTACCTTAAAAAGGATGGTTGATCTGTAAATGGCTTCTAGTTTACTAGAAATACAAGAATAACATGATATTTGTAAAGCCTGTCAATTAGGAAAGTAGACTAGAATTGTTTTTCCTGATAATGCATTTGGAACATCATCAAAGCTCCAGCTGGTACACATAGTTGTGTGTGAACCAATGCATAATAAATCTTTGAATGGTTCAAAGTACTTTTTATTATTTGTTGATGACTATAGTAGATTCTGTTGGGTTTATTTTCTTAAATCTAAAGTTGATGTGTTTGCTGAGTTTGTAAGATTTAAGACAGCAGTTGAACTAGAAACAAGAAACAAACTGAAGATGCTGAGATCTGATAATGGGGGTGAGTTTACCTCTCGAAAATTTGAGGGATATTTGGCAAAAAAAGGATCAAACATCAGCTAACAGTGCCCTACACTCCACAACAAAATATGCCATTAAAATTCTGGGCAGAGGTAGTAAACACAACATCTTACCTTCTAAATCGTATGACCACAAAAGTGTACGGAGACAAGACTCCTTATGAAATCTGGTATGGCTTTAAACCCAATGTTGATCATTTAAAAGTTTTTGGCAGCCCTTGCTATGTCTTGCAACCTGAAGTTAAGAGGAGAAAACTTGATCAAAAGGCTGATATGGGAATTCTTATAGGCTATAGCATAAAATCTAAGGCTTATAAAATCTATAATTTAAAATCTAATAAAGTTGTGATTGCTAGAAATGTAAAAGTTGCAGATAATGGTATATGGAACTGGGAAGCTGCATTAATTAAAAGGACAAAACAGGAGTATCAAATTGAACTGGATGCTACATAGGATGATGATACTGTCGATGACAAACTGGTAAGGGGGACAAGGTCCTTAGCTGACATTTACAGCAGGTGCAATGTTGCTGAAGCAGAACCAATAGATTTTGAAGAAGCTATCAACTCATAAGTATGGATAACTGCAATGAAGGAGGAGCTCACGATGATAAAAAAGAATGAAACATGGATGCTGGTTGACAGACCCGTTCACAAGAAGGTAATTGGTGTGAAATGGATTTTTAAAACCAAGTTGAATACAGATTGGAGTATCAACAAGCACAAAGCAAGACTTGTAATGAAGGGTTATTCACAAGAGCCATGTATTGACTTCACTGACACATTTGCTCCAGTATCTAGGCTTGATACAATAAAGCTCTTGCTTGTTCTAGCAGCACAAAATGGTTGGCATATTTTTCAGTTGGATGTTAAGTATGCATTTCTGAATGGTGTTCTAAATGAAGAATTATACGTTGAACAACCTGATGGCTTTGAAAAGGAGATCACATCTAACAAAGTATATTTGCTAAAAAAAGGCTTTGTATGGACTTAAACAGGCTCCTAGAGCCTAGTACAACATATTTGATGGGTATCTTTTGAGCTTAGGCTTTGAAAGAAGCATGAATGAAATAACTTTGTATATGAAAAATGTTGACAAACATACTCTGATTGTATCAGTTTATGTAGAGGATTTATTGATTGCAGGAGACAAAGAGCAGCTATTAGAGGAGTTTAAAACCAACATGAAGGATAAGTTTGAGATGAATGAACTTGGTTTGCTGTTGTGTTTCTTAGGCATGGAAGTAACTCAGACGGAGCAAGATTATTTCCTATGTCAAAAGAGGTTTACAATGAAGCTATTAAACAAATTTGCAATGGAAAATTACAAACCAGTCAGTACACCTATGGTACTGGGACAAAAGCTAATGAGGAGGATGGAGCTCCCAAAACTGATGGTAAAGCCTATAGAAGTTTAGTTGGCAGCTTGTTGTATTTAACCTCTACACGTCCATACATTGTTTTTGCTGTCAATTACCTCTCTAGGTTCATGCAAAGTCCAAGTCAAATCCATTTTGTTGCAACCAAGAGAGTTCTGAGATATCTGAAAGGGACCTTAGAGTTTGGCATGCATTTTGTGAAATCAAGTTTTGTTAAACTAATTGGTTTTTCTAATAGTGATTGGGCTGGAAGTGATGAAGAAATGATGAGCACCTCAGGTTATTGCTTTGCTATAGGAGGAAGCATTTTCTGTTGGAACTCAAAGAAGCAATCAATGGTTGTACATTCCACTGCAGAGACAGAATACATAGCAGCATATATGGCGGTAAAGCAATTGATACGGCTAAGGAAAATGCTGAATGATCTAGACTTTGATCAACGAAGTCCCACATAATTGTTTTGTGACAATACATCAGCAATAGCTATTTTAAAGAATTCTGTTTTTCATGACAGGACCAAGCATATGAAGATCAAGTTCCATGCTATTAGGCAATTCCAGCAAAAAAGGGAATTAGAGATGATATACTGCACTTCAAAAGAGCAATTAGCAGACCTATTCACCAAGCCTTTGGCTAAAGATAGATTTGAAGATCTAAGGGAGAGGATAGGAATGTGCAGCTTTGGAACCAAGGAGGAGTGTTAAAGTTATGGCACCAAAGCTGAAATTAATGTATCAGCTGTAAGTTATCTTTCATTAATATCTATCTATTAGTAACATCATTATCTTGATGTTGTTTAGTCAGTTTTTACTTCTTAAGATTTGAAACTTATTTAGGATAAGTTACATAGCTCTTTAAGTGAAGGAGTTTATGTTAGTTACATTTCTTAATTTTGTTGTGATTGATTTCATCTATAAATAAAAGCTAAGGGATGACAGTAACTTAAGAAAAACATTCTTATCTTTCATTAATATCTATCTATTAGTAACATCATTATCTTGATGTTGTTTAGTCAGTTTTTACTTCTTAAGATTTGAAACTTATTTAGGATAAGTTACATAGCTCTTTAAGTGAAGGAGTTATGTTAGTTACATTTCTTAATTTTGTTGTGATTGATTTTATCTATAAATAAAAGCTAAAGGATGATAGTAACTTAAGAAAAACATTCTGCTCTTTCTTCTTTGCTACAAGTTCTTTGTTCTTTGTTTTTTTGGTTATCATCAACATTCAGTTATTTATATATCTATTATCAACATTGTTGACATGAGTAGAAATTAGACAAAGCATACTTATCTTTCTTCATCCTTTAGTAATATAGTAGTAGTAGTAATTTAATTGTTTTTTTTTTCTCGACTAGTTGAGGTGGTGGAAAGGTAAAGGCAAATTGGGGGGGGGGGGGAACTAATTAGAGGGAGAAGGTAAGGCAGGTTTAAAGAGAAAACAACACCCAAATGTAATACAAAACTAGTTCAAGGTAGTAGATTAAACACTAATAAAAACAGGAACCTATGAAAATGATAGAGCCTTCAATCGAAGAAATAACCAAAACAAACAGTTGTACATTGTGTATTTAATACGCAGTTGGATTATTGACCATAATAAAGATGATCCATCTCATCAATGAACCTATTATAGCTAGTGGGAGGTATATACATACACTATGCTATGTCACAAGACAATACTATGAAAAAGGTTGTGCACCTACAAAGTATGGAGCCATCTTGGCAAGACTCTCGTTGCCACACACACACATTTTTCTTAGCTAGTTGTAAGTTTTAGACTCACGTTTGCACATTGTGTGGCAAGACTCACGTTGCCACACACACACCAGTAGTAAAGGCAAGACAGGACTAGCATAGGGCAACCTGAAACGAAATGGAACTCAAAGCACAACAAAATTAAGCACAGGAATGGAAAATATTCAATGAAAAAGGAAACAAAGAAACGGGAAAATAAGGAAAAAGTAGGATAAAAACATCATATTAAATTCGTAGGGTAGCTGCAGGAGATCACTGTTAGAGAATAATATAAATTATATATTGAAATCTCACTTATAAGTTTAAGCTTTTGAGTTTAATTGATTTTTTGACATGATATCAGAACCTTAATGACTAAGCAGTTACGAGTTCGAATTTCACAATTCCTATTTATTTGATAAAAATTAAACACAAGGTAGTGTGAGTCGTGCATGTTTCACGCCTAAAGGACTTTCATTTGAGGAGATGTTAGAGAATATTTTAAATTATATTTTGAAATCTTACTTATAAATTTAAATTTTTAGATTGAATTGGTTTTCTCACAAGCAATATACAGTACAACAAAAGAAGGGGAAAATATTACAACATCGAAAGTCATTACATCTAGTTGGTTTGGCAAGGAGGATTAAAATTATAGGGAAGAAAGAGTGGCAACACATGAGAAAATAGGGGAAAACATAGGGGAAGAATGCTTGAAATCCTTAACATGTAGCAAGATAGGGCAAAAATCTGAAAAAATCGGTGTTATGAATGGTGTTATGAATGGTAAAAAATGCATTAGAAACAGGTCAGAAACCAACAAACAACTCGAGAAACAAAGATAGGATCCTAGGCAACATCCATAATAGGTCAGAAATAGTTCTAAAGATAAGAAAATAACATGAAAAATTAGAAAAAAAAGTTGGAATAAATGCATTATTAGGACATCAACTTTGTACCTTGTAAACAGGACCAAAACCACCTTCTCCAATTTTATTAGCAGGATCGAAGTTGTTGGTAGCAGCTTTAATTTGCCTCAATGTAAATGAACCTGTTTTTAATTCTAGGCCCTTCAAATCTGTTGGAGAAGCGAATTTGTTTCAGAAAAGAATCCGTTTCTTGGAATTAATTTCACTGCTCTCTCTCTCTCTTTTTTGACTTCTCATTGTCAATCAGTTTCTCCATAGCAGCCTTCTTTTTCCAGTTTCAGCTTAACAGGTTTGATTATATATATATATATATATATATATATATATATATGGTTCTACAAAGTTGATATGGAGAAATCGTATGTAGAAATAGGAAAATAAAGATAAATCTTTAGAAAACCATGACGCATACTGATCTTCTGTCCTAAACAACCTTTCCACCAGAGAATTCCTAGAATCAGGAAGATGACAACCACAACTGCAGCCACAATGGCCACAGTGCCAGCAGATGTACCATTACTACTGCTATTTTCTGAAGGAGGTACAAAATCTGCAGGAAGCAAAGAATTTATAACAGAAAGACAAATAACATCACACTGTAAGTCAAATTGGCTGGACAATACATTATTCGTATGTAAGTGCAGAAACTGTACCATGCAGACTAACTTCAAATAGCAGTAAAAGGAAACATTATCAGTTTTTATTGCTTCCATCTTTTTCAGAGATAAAGCAATTTATTTTTGTATTAAATCTTGTAATAAATCAGTACGAAAAGGTATAGTACGAAAGCTTTCCATTTGGTCTCGTGAAAATTGCTAGTGCACCTCCCAAATTCCAATAATAAATAAGAATGGCAAATTTGTACGATGACCCCCAGATTTATTGGTCATTTGGATGGAGAGGGTACACAAATTGGACAAGACCAAGCTGCATTGATGGTTTTGTACTGTACGAACAGAATCCTGATGATTCAGTTCATAAAATTTCCTCAACTTACCATGTGTCACAGAAATAGCCGATATGAGAGGTCCATAAACTCCACTAACAGGCACCCCAGTTGTCCCTTTTCCAGCCCAATAAAAGCGTATCTCCAATGCATTTCCAGTTACAATGGCAGTAAAATTTTTGATAATTGCCTTACCAACACCGCCTGCTTCTTCCTGGATACTGAAATCCTTTTGTACAAGCTTTCCCTCCATCTTTGTTGTCAGATTGCTATTAATAAAACTGAAAGAAAAATCAAATTTTGTATTTTCATTCAAACCCTTAATACTGAATGACAGAATAAAACTTTGATCAGTCACCTGGATATTGATATCAAAAAAATCGCCTGCCAAGGCTGCTGTGTGTCTTGTCATCAGTAAACATTATCTCTGTGAAGTGAAGGGTAACTGTGTAGCTCCCACTTCCCATACAGAAACCATAATAAGTCAGAGAGATTGGAGAAAGGCGTGCATCCATGTAAAGTGCTGAAGTTTTTGCGGAGAGTTTGGTTGCATTCGTCCATGTGTAGGAATCTGAAGAACGGGCATCGTCCATGAAGTGACCAGTGGTACTAACTGCCCAGTTTGTTCTACTCTGGTAGAATCTTGATGGTCCGGCTGGATCTGTATCTGTAGACACAATTTTGAGCACCTGAAATTAAACAAGCACACATGTACAAATATATGATTTTATTAAATATATGAATGGGTACAATCTCTATGTAATATATTCTTTCAAAAGAATATGGCAATTCTCTGATTATTCCCTTGGATTTGATGTATGGTGACTTGATTTATTTGAGTAATCAAGCCAAGATTTGTGCTTTGCAAGAACACGAATTTGGACATGTATTGCGAAGCGAGATATGATGATTTGATGCTTTGAAGAGTACCTTTGATTCGTTTTCAAAGTGTTGTTGAAGAACTCTTATGGGGCGTTTTGGCTTGATCCAACAGAGCTTCGTTCTTTGTATAGACTTCAAGCGTTAGATGAAGGAGGCTCGAGAAATCTTTGAGAGAGAGCTTCCTTGCTTGAAGAGAGAGAGAGAGAGCTTCCTTACTTGAAGAGCTTGTCTTGAAGAAAATTTGTATCTCCCCGACATCCTCCTCTCTTTAGGTTGAGGCCCTCTATTTATAGAGATCTGTAGGGGCTCTCAAGTCTTTTTCCAATGCCACATGGTATAATTTTATTGGTTGATATTTTATCTTGATACTCCATCAAAAGCTCTATGTAATTCGCTTCCTCTTCAGGTGATAAGTTTGCATTGATGAAGGTTGGTCATGGGTTTTCAACAGCTCCTAAGTTAACCTTTTTAAGTTCATCCATTGTAGGCTTATTTTCTGATTCAAGGGAAGGTGGAGCTTCCTCAACATCTTCTTCAACGACAAACTTATCATTATCATCTTCTTCAATAGTGATGTGATTTGAAGTGAGACACATTATTTCATCTTCTTTTTCTTCATTAGAGGGGTTTGTTATCATTATTATGCGTGTTTTTCCTTTCAATGTCTCCTTAGCACTCACCACCCACTCGCATTGTCTCTTCATGCGTGAAGGTATTTTGGTATGAGGAACCTTTGAATCATCCATCAAACTTGATTAATGATCGAATGCATGCTTGTCATCTTTTGACATGGATTGTCCAAGTCTTGCAAAGATTGATGTGCGTTTTAACACCTTTCCATTATTTTGGGTTCCAATCCTGGCAAAAACAGGAGCACAACTTGTAGTTCCACCAAGACGATCCCAGACTGAAGTTCTAAGAAGTGCCGACTGACTTTGTTGTTTGTCCTTCACTTCTTCCACACTTATGTATCGCGAGGCTTCTTTATTAATCTGAAAATGCAGTGGTGTGGAAGACACGTATCCAAGACCAGCCCTTAAAGTTTTGCTAGAAGTTTTCTTCTCTCTCCATGCCCTTCTAGTAATTGCAGAAACTTGTTTACCTTCGAGTTAAGTTGTATCACCATCCTTTGCTAACTTATTGATGTCCTTACGACTATAACCAGCCCTGGCTAAAAGCTTATAAGCATTGGGATCAAAGCCATTCGCCCATTTATCAGGGAGTCCTTTAGGATTTATCACCACCGACTCAATTTGATGAACAAACCCTTTTAATAAAGGTTTTGAGACCTTGTTCGAGGTGAGATTAGTAGCTGGCAAGGTCAAGTTTTCAAGCCCCTTGTTGATCTTCTCTTCATCCTTGGCAAAAGAAGATTGACCCTCTTTTCTTGTTGATACTGGGATATATCGGAGTACTGTGGCTTTACGTGGTAGCTTGTTGTCAACAAAGTTTTCTACCACCTTTTCTTTTCCTTTATTCCTTGCTGGCTGAGACACCCTTTCATTTGTAGATGACTTATGCCCTTTTGAGTTTTTTGAGTCAATTCTTCCCTCTCCTAGATGGTCAGGTGGGGATCACAATTATTCCATCACATTTGACTTGAAATAGAATCTTGCATCTGCAAAGTGAGCTTCAGTTATGGTGAAGAGATCGGTGTTTGCCACTATCTTTCTTACTTGTCCATCTCGACAATACTTAAAACATTGGTGGAGTGTCGAGGAGATGATACCATTTTCATGCATCCATGGTCGCCCGAGCAACATATTATAGGTAGTTTTGGCATATATGACATGGAAAAGTGCATTGGATTCCATATCTTCCATGTGCATCGCAAGTCTTATCTTTCCTATGGTGTTTTGCCCTCCTTGATTAAAACCTTGAATCATCAGATGACTTGGGAAGAGTTCATCCACAGGAATCCCTAGCTCTCTCATAGTCTTAAGAGGTAGTATATTGACCGCCGAGCCATCATCCACCAAGATGCGATTCACTATCTTTTCATCAACATATCCTTTAATGAAAAGAGATCGGTTATGGAGTTTTGATCCAAGCAACAAGTCTTCATCGTTGAAGGATATCTCTATTGTGCATACACCGTGAAATAAGTTTGAAGAGTCATCATGACTTTTTTTCATGACATATTCAATATGAGTTTTCTCTTCATCAACATGATAACAAACAACAAGTACATTTTCAACTCTTCTCATCTCTGTTGGCATGTACTCATTCAGTGTAACAGGCTTTCTTAGACTTTGAGCTGAAAAACCCTTCTTTCTAACTGATATGGATTTTCGTTGAGTCTTTCGGCGTATCGGCTCATTAATTAGCTTCCTCACCATTGAGATGCTCATTCTAGTTGGATTTGTCATCTGCATGTGCTTCCTCCTTCCTCTTCTACGCGTGACTAAAGTCCATCCTTCATCATCATAATTTTCAGCCGAATCAGGCTTCAAGTTGTCAACTTGAGGTGTGAGGGTTATGCATGGAGTTAGACTTGAGGATATAGCGAAGCTCATCGGGAAAATGGCATCAAGTCTTATAGGTTCAAAGGAGCCAAAACTTATTGTAGGGAGTGATTGACGTGGCCCTAAATTGATCGTGGTTGTGATATTAGAGGCTGCTATTTCATCATCAAAAACGATATCTCCATTCTCGTGTAGCCTCATGATCTTGTCTTTCAACACAAAACACTTCTCTACAGGATGACTAATTAAGCGATGATATTTTCAATAATTTGAATTATCTACTTGGTTTGCTTCTTCAGGGTGTTTCACCTCCGGCAACTCAATGATATTTGCCTTAAGTAGATCATCCAGCATCCTAGATATGTCTGAGTCGGGGAATGGATGCCCTTTTTCATGTCGCTCTTTTAAGGATGGTTTCTTTCTTTCGCCCTTTTGAAAAGTAGTTGGCGTTGCATGATCATTCCTCTTAACTCCAGTTGGTACCCTTACAGCAACCGAGTTAACTACTAAAGATTACTTTCCCTCGACCTTTAGAGTGCTTTTTCCGAATCTACGACCTTCAGGCTTATTTCTTTTAGGCTCTTGCATAGGTAATAATGAACTTTCATCCACCGTAATGTTGAGTTCCATGTCATGTGCTCGAGTAGCCAATTCTTCAAAAGACTTTGGTTTGATACCTTGTAAAATATAGCGTAGTCCACAATGCATCCCTTGAATACACATGTCTAGCGCAGAAGTTTTGGTGAGCCGATCTCTACAATTGAGGCTAAGGTTTCTCCACCGATGAATGTAGTCAATGACAAGCTCTTCCTTCCATTAACATGCATTAGTTAGTTAAATCATGCTAACCACATGATGAGTGCTGTAAAAGCGGTTAAGAAACTCGCGCTCCAGTTGCTCCCAAGTATCGATCAAGCCAGACTCCAAGTCAATGTACCAATCGAAGGCATTACCTTTCAAGGAACAAACAAACTGTTTTACCATGAGATCGCCATTAGTTCGGGTATTGTTGCAAGTCTCCATAAAGTGAGCTATTTGTTGCCTAGGATTCCCTTTGCCATCGAATTGTTGAAACTTTGGTGGTTGATAATTCGGAGGCATCCTTAGCAGGTCAATTCGTTGGGTGTATGGCTTCGCACAAGAATATGAGGGTTGAACTAAGCTTTCTACTTGGTCCGTGATGGCTTCCTTGACAAGTTCTTTCAGTTGATTCATGGTAAAGATGCCATCAGTAATACCGTGTATATTCTTCACAACTCCGATTGCAGACTCCTCAATGACATCTAGCTGATCTACTTGGAAAGCCTTGGTAGTCGAGGTTTGGCCTCCTTCATTCAAGCTCTCAAGTTTGTTCATCAACTTTGCTATCTCGTGGTCTTTTGCCTTGAGTGAAGTCGAAAGCCCCTTGACGAGTTTTATCAAGTTAGCCACTTGATCCTCTAAAGATGTTGTCCCAGTCATCATCACTAATATGATGCCGAAACCTAAACCTTACTTGGTGATTGACATAGAGAAGTTTCCATAGATGAATTGTCGGAGTCCCCTTAAGTGCCGAAGAGAATTTCGTGAGCCCCACTTGACTTTTGTAATAGAGTTGCTTGCGGCTTCATCTTTGAGGTGGGATCTTGTGCCCCTCTTGCATTCGAAGTTGATGTCAACTTGAGAGTCGGCTTAGTTTGTGCATACAACTCGACGATGGATTTTGTTTTCAATGGTGAAGTTGAAGAATCTTCAATGGTAAGTCGGCGACTTGAATAAATAGCCTTGTTGCTTTCCGAAGCGACAATGGTGATCATGCTCCTCCTAGTTGCCATTGAGAGTTTATTGAAAATTCTTTCTTGAAGGGAAGAGATGAGAGGTAGAGATGTCCCTAGTAGAGTCGCCAATTTGTAGACACAATTTTGAGCACCTGAAATTAAACAAGCACACATGTACAAATATATGATTTTATTAAATATATGAATGGGTACAATCTCTACGTAATATATTCTTTCAAAAGAATATGGCAATCCTCTGATTCTTCCCTTGGATTTGATGTATGGTGACTTGATTTATTTGAGTAATCAAGCCAAGATTTGTGCTTTGCAAGAACGCGAATTTGGACGTGTATTGCGAAACGAGATGTGGCGATTTGATGCTTTGAAGAGTACCTTTCATTCATCTTTAAAGTGTTGTTGAACAACTCTTATGAGACGTTTTGGCTTGATCCAACAGAGCTTCCTTCTTTGTAGACTTCAAGCGTAGATGAAGGAGGCTTGAGAACTCTTTGAGAGAAAGCTTCCTTGCTTGAAGAGAGAAAGAGAGAGAGCTTCCTTACATGAAGAGCTTGTCTTGAAGAAAACTTGTATCTCCCCGACATCCTCCTCTCTTTAGGTTGAGACCTTCTATTTATAGAGATTTGTAAGGGCTCTCAGGTTCTTTTCCAATGCCACATGGCATAATTTTATTGGTTAATATTTATTGACGGGATCTTGCATTTATGACAAGATATCTAATGGGATCTTAAATTTATGACAAGATATCTTGAATATCTTATCCCAAGTTTCAACTTTTAATTGGCCCAGAAATATATGAAGGCTCATTTATTTTCCATATCATTTATTTTAATTTTATTTTATCCTTTCTTTTAAAGAATAAAATAACACATGGTGAAATTTGATTGGTAGAAAATTTGTGTTTCTACAGTATCATCTTTGTATCCCTTCAATAGTTGCTTCTTTTCCTCCATAATTTATGTTGAGGGAATAGAATTCTGTTACCAAAGCAACAACATATCAATCACCATGGAATATTGATAAGAGAATTTTTAGCATGTATATTTTCAACTATTCATGCTTGATTTTTAAATATTTTGGATATGTTGCACAAGAAAATTAGAATGTTGAATCTCTTTTTGAACTATTGACCTCGTGGGAAATTAATATGTTTTCAGATATTAGGTTACTGAACAAGCAGAGCCCGGCAGTGAAACTGAACAGTGATTCATTATGTGCTGCAAAAGAAGCTATACAATTTAGTTCCAGATGTTTGTCACCATTTTCAAATAGCTGCGATGAAGGTCTACAAAACATATGAAGGGCATATAACTCGGTTTTGTTGTTTCGAAGCCCAAAAAGCGAGTTGAAAAACAAGGATTGAACCAGCCTGAAATTCCTGCGTTATGAAGACTGTTTCAGTTTATGGCACTTATCTCAACGCTCAGAGTTCCAAAAATTGCAAGATCAGTGTCTTTGGAAAGAAAATTTGATTCTCTACAATGTCTCCAGAAATAGAGATCTTTGAATTCGCACGTTTTCTACCTCAAATCTGGCCCGCAATGTCTGGGTAGGAAGGAATTCAATGCAGAAAAGGAAACTTTCCTCATTACTGCACGGGTAGAGAAAAGGGGTCTGCAAAGGGAGGAGTGGAGACCCGTAGAAACCCTATAACATAGCAAATAAAAACAGAGGAGGCAGCACCAACAGGAACCAAAAAGAACAGAGGCAAAAATATTGAAGACCGGGAGGACACCTATCTATTTCACTGAAATTATCTGCTTTTGAGTGATGTTCATCGTATCAAGTTTGTTTCTCTTTAATTTAACTATGGAGTAGACTTTTATTCTGGGATTTTTGATGTAACCTTACTATAAATATGTGAAAAATTTCTTCGATTGAATTATTACATTAAGATGTTGAGTATTTCATTCTATGTGTAATGCTTGCGTGTGTTTGGCTAACATCTGCATAATTTAGAATGCAATTTGAAACTGAGAAGTGATAATTGTTTTAGCTATTGTTTGAAATACCTTAAGAAATCTATAGGATATAGATATCCTAGAAACTTTTGTAATCGTTATAGGTTTTACAATACTTAATAAATTTTGACAAGTTCAGAACTTTCGTAGAGTATATAAAATTTGTTTGTTGAAATAATTTATTGATGTTCGAGAGAGATTAATATTTACATTAGAAAAACCTGATTATCAACATTAGGAGTAATTAATTTAATTGAGAAAGTTCACATAAGCATAGTTACGGTAAGTCAGAAATCCTAGAACCAGTACAATTGAATTCATTAATATTTAATCATTTGGTTGTTTGTTTCTTTTAATCATTAATTTTTGTTTCATAAACTATCTCATTCAATTCCTCAAATAGATCCTAATTTAAAAGACTTTGGTAATTAGTAATAATTTTTACAAATCCTCGTGGGATGATACTCTACTCATCACTTTATTACTTGTTACGATTCGTGCACTTGCGAAATTAACCAACAAATACTAACATGCACAAATCAAAATACCATGGCAAAGAACAACTTATGTATGTAAGCTACTATGTGAATGCTTCTTTTACATTGGATCGTATTCTTATGCAATTCTATTCCTTCATAATGACAAGAACCATGACATCATGGTACACTTGATCTTTAACTTCCAGAACAAGACTGCTGATTTATAGATATTTGGTACGTAAAAGGAGCAAATAATTTTCTATAACACAATCATAAGCCTGACTTACGTTTCGGATAGTGACAGCTTCTTAAGCATGGAACAGCAACATATCTGATTAAAATTTAGAATAGGAAAAGCCTAGACTAAATTATCAAACATCTCTCTATAAATAGATAAGATTAAGTTCTCAGGAGTCTAAAAACTTACGAGATGTTGCCCATTGAAGCGCTGCCAAATAAGTTTCTGTAGGAAATCAGAGAAGTGAGAAAAATTAGCTCTTACGCAAATTCGAATGCAGGGGAATGAGGGATAGAAAAGAAATGGAGAGCATAAAACTTCACTTTCTTACACTTTGCGCTGTAGACATGAGCTTTCATTTCTGAAATTGTAGTAGGAAAGATCACTGCCAGAAGAAAGGTAGATGTTCAGTTCAAAATGTAAATCAATCAAACAATTTGTTGATCGCATATTTGGTTAAGTGTGCCTAATTAGTCTTGGTGGCTATGAACCCTTTTGTTGTTCTCATTATCCCTTAATGCATGGAAATTTTAGTTTTAGCCATCAAATCTAGAAAAAGTCGCTAGATGAATTGGTTTTCCAAATGCAATAATTCATCAGTGAGCTGCAATCGAAACCCCAAACCAAGTTTATTATCTTCTGAACACAATCTAGAGATGGTATGGTATTGTGTTCCTCAAATGGCTGCTGTATCAAGAGAACAATAGGTAAATTCTGTAGCATATTTGTAAAACTAAATAAATAACTTTTAGACGTATCAGAAATAAATCTAGACAGGAAAAGAAACCTTACACAGATTCTCCATCCTCAGTTATCCAGTCCGGTACGGTTCCATTTAGCTGATTCCCTGTTAAATATCTAGAAAGAAGTAGTGAATCAATGAAAGTGGATTTCAAGCAAAGGTAACAAAACCGTATAGAACAATTGTTCCTGTAGCTTATAGAACAGTTGCAAGACTTGGTTTGAAATATGAGAACTGCTCGGGATCTTCAAGTTGAATGTAAGAAGGAACAAATATAAAGCCATTTGATTACATGTAATCAGCTTTTCTTAGACCACTAAAGATGCTTGGAATTTCTCCGATAAGTTTGTTAAAGCTGAGGTCTCTGCAAAGAAACCATAAGGAGAGCTCAGCATATTACTAGGAAATGAAGAAAAATGGTCAAATAACTAAGAGAACATCAGTGTATCACTGCCAAGTACGCAAATACAAGACAGGGTAAATGCTAACAAAATCCGTAACGGTAGATAAAGAAGCTGATAGAAGGAACTGACAAGGTTGTCAATTTGGGCAATTCTCCAACAAAGTCAGTGTAGAAAATGGTTTTTCTTATTCCTCTGTTTACAATGTACAGCTATATATATATAGGAGGAATTGCTTGACTGTTACATGAATTATAAATAGCATTAAAAACTATAATTACTAAGAATCAAAACTGATCTTCGGTTACATGACTATTACTCAAGAGGAAATCTCTCTCTGATCTTCAGTTACACAATCAGAAGAGAAAATCTCTCTAACACCCTCCCTCAAACTTGGCTGGCCTGCACAAACAAGTTTGCGAGTAAGAAGCACAAGACGATGCTTGTCAAGAGGCTTGGTGAGAAGATTTGCAAGCTGATCTATTGAAGGGATAAGGCAAACACGATGGTTTCCAAGTACAACCTTCTCACGAACAAAGTGGTAATCAAGTTTAATATGTTTAGTGTGGGCATGAAATAGTGGATTAGAAGCCATGTATATAGCACTGAGGTTATCACAATGCAAGAGAATGGGAAATTAAATGCGAGCACCAAGTTCATAAAGCAAGTAGGCTAACCAAGTAAACTCTGCACTAGCATGAGAAAGAGAGCGATACTCAGACTTAGTACTGGAACAAGCAATTGTAGGTTCCTTTTTAGAGCACCAAGAGACTAAGTTAGTTCCAAGATAAACAAAATAACCAGACGTTGAACGGCGAGAGTCTGAACAACTAGTCCAATTAGCATTCATATAAGCAGCAAGATAAGTAGGATGGTGTTGAGGACCAAAGAACAAGCTATGGTCAAGTGAGCCTTTGATGTAGCGAAGGATACGCTTAGCAGCAATTAAGTGAGGGATGCGTGGCTGACTCATGAACTGAGAGATAGAATTAATAGTGAAGGCAATGTCAGGGTGAGTGATCGTCAAGGACTGTAAGGATCCAACAATTTCCTGAAAAATCGATGGATTGGGAAGGAGAGCACCATCATTAGAAGTGAGAATAGCCTTTGCTGACATCGGAGTACTAACAGGTTTACTAAGTAGCATATCATGCTTCATGAGAAGATCATACGTATATTGGGTTGACTGATATGAACACCTTTAATTTGAGATGCAACCTGCAAACCGAGAAAGTAGTGTAGATTGCCAAGATCTTTGATATCAAAGCCTCGACTTAAAGCATCAATAAAACTTTGTAAAAGTCTGTCATCACTGCCTGTAATCACAATGTCATCAACATAGAGGAGAAAATAAATTGTATGACACCAACTTATAGTAAGAAGCATGTCATTCGGTGAAACCATGCACGGGGAGCTTACTTGAGGCCGTAGATGGCCTTGTTGAGCTTGCAAACATGAGATGGCCGTGACAGATCAATGAATCCCGGTGGTTGAGTCATATAGACGTCTTCTTTAAGAAAGCCATGAAGGAACGCATTCTTAACGTCTAATTGACGAAGTGACCAGCCTCTGGATACAGCAAGAGAAAGCACAACATGAATAGTTGTAGGTTTAATAACATGGCTAAAGGTATATGTATAGTCTATACCTTGTTGCTAATGAAATCCTTTAGCGACAAGTCGCGTTTTGTGACGTTCAGTTGTGCCTTCTGGTTTGTGCTTTACTCGGAATACCCATTTGTAGCCAATAAGATTTTGAGATGAAGATGGAGGAACCAATGTCCAAGTTTTGTTTTTCAGCAAAGCATTGATTTCATCAACCATTGCAGCATGTCATATCGCATGTTTAGAAGCTTGAGTATAGCATGTAGGCTCTGCAGTTTCAATGACAGTGAGGAGAGCACGAGGAATTGGATATTTGATAGTGCCATCCATGTGAATTTTAGGCTGCACAACACCGTGTTGTAGACGTGTCCTCTTGGGTGGAGAGGGTGGTGTTCTTGGCGGTGTAGGAAGGGATTGAGAAGCAGGTGGTGAAGATGTGGATGGTGCTGGAGGATTAGGGACAAGTGAAGAATCACCTGAGACTATTATGGAATAGTTGCATCAAGGGCAGATGGTTGAGGAGAGGTGGATGCTATCTATGAAGTATCTGGATATAATGAACGTCGACGTTGATAAGTGAGGATAGGGGTGGCAGTGGGCATCGTAGACTGGGATGGAGCCGATATTGTTGTAATCGGGAATTCAATACTCACTTCACATTGATTTGGTTGAGACATAGAATAAGGAGAGTTGGTGTTCTCAATAGGTGGGTTTGGGCCTGAAGGAGTAGGCTGTGGGAGTCCAGAGTTGGACAATAGTGTGAACTCCAATAGGCCAGCTTCGGGAACTGAATGTGTCTGCAACTGTTTATAAGGAAAAAGTTTTTCATTAAAGATAACATGCCTAGATATATAGACACGACCGGTGGTAAGATCTAGACAATGATAACCTTTGTGTTGAGAACTGTAACCAAGAAAGACACACTCAATGCTATGCCTCGAAAGTTTATCAGAGACATAAGACCCAAGATGAGGAAAACAAGAACATCCAAAAACACGAAGAGAGGAATAGGAAGGTGAGCTGTCATAGAGATGAGTATGTAGAGTATCCCAATGAAGAGTGGGTGTGGGAAGAAGATTAATAAGATAAATAGATGTTAAAACAGCTTCAACCCAAAGATGATGTGGAGCACCAGAAGTGAGAAGAAGACTGCGAGTCATTGTGGCAATATGGCAGTGCTTGCATTCGGCAAGGCCTTTTTGTTGTGATGTGTGGGGGCAAGAAAATCTTTATTGAATTCCCAAGGATTTACAATAATAAGAAAAGGCATTATTGACATATTCTATCACATTGTCACTTTGAAGGAATTGAATGGTTTGGTGAAAGAGATTTTGAATCTTGGCAACTAAAGTTTGAAAATGAGTGAGGATTTTATTTTTGCGACGCATGGGGTAAATCCAAGTGTAGCGTGAGAATTCATCAGTAAATAAAACATGATATTTGAAACCACTTACAAAAATGGTAGAGGAGGACCAGACATCACTATGTATAATATGAAAAGGAGTGGTAGCAGTCTCTTTGTTGGAATTAAAAGGTAATTGGTGAGACTTGCTAAGTGCACAGTCTCGATAAAAAAAAAAAGGAAAAGACAATTTGGAATTAATTGTAGGACCTAGACTTGTGAAGACATTTGATGACGAATGACCCAAATGATTGTGCCAGATGGAGGAATGAATGGAAGCAAGGGCTTGTGGAGTAAAGACGCATGACAGATTAAGTGGGTATAGACCATCTTTACAGGGGCCCTGAAACAATAGACATCCAGTGCGTAAGCAATAGATTTGATATAATCAGGTGCAAAGAGAAAGAAAACATAAATATCTTTAGTGAAATGAGCAACAGATAGAAGATTTTTATGAATGGGTGGAATATTGAAGACATTTTGTAGAGTGAAGGTGGAAGAGCCTAATGAAAGGGAAAGGTTACCAATATGGGTAACAGACATTGAGTCCCCATTACCCATATAGACATTATGCCACCCACCATAAGGTTGAGAATTATCGATAGGCGCCATGGCTGTCACGTGATGAGTTGCACCTGTGTCTGGGTATCAATTTGGATCAGCAGCATAATGTACTCCAGCAAATGGAGCGGCAGTATTTGGACCGGAAAATCTATGTGGACATTGAGAGAGCTCATGTTGACTTGAGTGACAATTGAGACACCATTAGGGTTCTGGGCCAAGAATACCATTTGGTGGAGGATGAGCAGCCCAAGCTGGTGAAGTAAAAGGTCCCAATGGAGGCACATGTTGATGTTGCATAAGAAAAGAAGACGCAACTTGTGACTGTGGAGTGGCGCGCTGCTGAGAATAGCGACCACGTCTGAAGCGGCCATTGTTGGGACGACCACTGGTGGGAAATTGGTGGCCGATATTAGGGTGATGATCACGACGAGTAGTAGGAGCTTGGCTGTGATTAAAAAGAGCGATGATTGTAGGAGAATCAGTAGGACGAGATTGCTGGGCATCAAAAGAGAGAATTCAAGCCCGAAGTTCAATGAAATCTGGAAGCGGAGGATTTTAAGTGAGGACGGTATGAAGCATAAGGTAATTAGGGCCAAGACCATGAAGAGTGGCGATGACCAAGTCCTCATCAAGAATAGGCTTGTTAATAGAAATCAAAGCATCATCAATTGATTTAGCATGACGGAGATAGGTGTCAACAGATTGAGTGCCTTTATTGAGATCAAGAAGTTGCATTTTGAGAAAAATGACGGTTAAGGCAATCCCAAATTGCCTTTGATGTGTCGAAGCCAATGGTAAGCTGTGCAATGTTTTCTGTTAGAGTGGTGGTGAGGATGCTAATGATTTGTTGGTCGACGATGAACCAAGTAGCATGATCAGGATTAGGAATGGATCGTGCAGATTGAGTGTCCGTGGCAATAGATAAGATGGTGAGAGATGGTTCAGGAATAGTGCCATCAACATATCCCTAAAGTATGGCACCGTAAAGATAAGGTTTGATTTGCCGAAGCCAGGTGAGATAATTGGTTTCAGTGAGTTTGGTGAACTGAGCAGTATTTTGAGAGATAGCAGAAGGGATGGTGGCCATGAGAAAAGAAAGGAGAAAAAGAAGACACTAAAGGAAGAGAAACAGGTGAGGATCGTAGGTTTAGGCTGATACTGTGTAGAAAATGGTTTTTCTTATTCCTCTATTTACAATTTACAGCTATATATATATATATATAGGAGGAATTGTTTGACTGTTACATGAATTATAAATAGCATTAAAAACTATAATTACTAAGAATCAAAACTGATTGAGTACTGATCTTCGGTTACATGACTGTTACTCAATCAGTTTTGATTGAGAAGAGTAAATCTCTTTCTGATCTTCAGTTACACAATCAGAAGAGAAAATATCTCTAACAGTCAGGTAGTGGTCCAATAATATTGCAACTCTTCAGTATCCTGCAATATAAACATTAATTTTAAGAATCATATAAAGAAGAAACAACAACGCAAAACAATAATCACATGATGATTGATAAGAAAGCATCTAGCTCACAGTGTCTTTAGGTTTTTCATATTAGTTAATGGTGGGAATGGGTCTTCGGTTCCATTTCCCTGCAGATCACTGATTCTCCTGCATATATGCACGGTTAAGAATAAGAACTTTTATTATTGTTCTTATAAAAGTTATCAAACAACAGAGCTTTACTCACAGATCAGCCATCTTTTCCAGAAGAGCAATGCCTAAGGGAATCGGCCCGCTTAGACCACTGCCTTGTATCACTCTATCATGCAGTCAAATATTGGTTCAAATAAATAATCTGATAGACCACAAAAACTGTAAAATAATCCATACAATTACGAACCACAGAAAATCTTACAGTTTCTCCGGGTTTGTCCATTTCTGAATAAGATTCGGTATCTGACCTGTGAAGCTGTTATCACCAATTCGGCTGCAAAAAACAATAAAATCATGCCGTTTGATTCAAAACTGAACATTTAATTTGTGTCATAATTATAATAATACTTCAAAAACTTACAAGTCCTTCAGTGTGGTAAGCTTTTCAAATGTTTCTGGCAACTGTCCAGTAAAGTTGTTAGAGGATAGATGCCTATATAACATCAGAGCAAAAACAATAAAGTTTCATAGGTTTTTCAAGCAAAGCTCTA
>Ga0325405_1000925_pt1 | contig 29159 bp, 12 predicted proteins | sample PopdelMetagenome_21_FD_205663 | JGI IMG/M metagenome (GOLD analysis project Ga0325405, IMG submission 205663) | Populus deltoides microbial communities from Bellville, Georgia, United States - Xylem-Control-R2 | ecosystem: Host-associated > Plants > Phyllosphere > Stem > Wood/Secondary xylem... | reverse complement strand
GCGACAGAATTAGCGACGGAAATGGGATTTACCGACGACTGTTATACCGACGGACGTGATCCGTCGGTGACTCCGTCGGTATTATTGTTACCGACGGAGTTCATTGATGTCACCGACGGAATTAGTCGGTCGGCAAAACTGTATAATGTTGTAGTGGGTGTTGTGCCATAAAAGTATTTTAAAAAAAATTTAGGTCCTCAAACTTTAAAAACAGAGCAAATTAGAAAATTTAGGTGCCTTTAGATTTCAAAAATTATTTTTGGTATAAATGTTTATTTATACTATTTTCCAGGGACATCCCTGATTAGAGAGAGCAGAGAGAGAAGGGTCGTCAAATTCCAACGATGAGAAAGAAGGTCACTATTCAAGCCATCTCTTATCTCTAAAATGAATTTTTTTGGTGTCCACGGGTTTCGTGAGGACGAGAGGAACTTGATGGTGGTTGTTTAGAACCTCAATGTTGGGTTGAAATGACTTAAAAATTAGGTTTTTTGGGATAAAAAAGACATTACCCTGATTTTCAGGCCACCACTGGATGGCTCGGGCTTGAAGGCCCTCTCACATGCCTGGGCTTTTCCTTGTAATGGCCCAGGTGCACTGGGCCATGTGAGAGCCTGAACTATTTTTTGGCCCTTTTTATTTAAGGTTAAATATAAATTTTTTTTAAAAAATTATTGAACTCGGTTGAGTCCATTACCCAAAGCACAAGTTTGACGAGTTAAGTCACAACATTTAGGCTATTTTTTTTTCTAATATTGCTTTTTTTAATTGACATCTTTTTTAATGTTTTTTTTATTAAATAATTTTTAAATTTATGTTTCAATTAATATCCCTCCTTTTGTGATTTTTTTTTCTTATTTAACCTCTTTTGGATAGAGATTGTGTTTTAAAGGTGTTGTGTGTATTTAGTTTTTGAAAAGATTATTCTTATTCATCTATGCATTTTTTTAATCTTTTATATAGATTAACTTTATTTTTTTAAATAAAAATATTTATCTTCAGCTAATATTTCTAATATGTCTAACTTTGTATTTTTTTTATTCAATCAACTTAATCTATGTCTATTTCTATTATCATTTGATTGAATAAAAAATTTAATTTAATACACAAGTTCAACAAGTATAATCATGTAAATATTCCATCTTGCGAGGATAAGTATCTTGATTTATATATATCTCTTGATTTTTTTTAAATTTTATTTGTATTTATCATTAAAGACTCCCTTCTTTTATTAACACATATAGTTCTCAATTTATTTGATTATATATATGTATGAGTTTTTTTTATTTATATAATTTTTTTATTTATAAAAACATGTTGAAAAAGTCAGTATATATAATTGCTTTTAGGAAAAAAATTTCTGACTTGCGGCAAAGCGCAAGTCGGGTAGCTAATAAGAGTAATTTTAAAACCAGTTTACCTATTAATTAAGGTTTATTTTCAGAACAATTCTAGAATTATATCCCGAATGGAACTTATGCATTGATGAAAAAGTATTTTTTTCTAGATTTCGGTCTTATAAAATTTGAATTAAAAAAATAATTTAAGACACATACTTAATCACTAGGCTAACTATTAAAAAATTATTTTCAATATACAACAATTTGATATAAAATGCTAGATTTTCTCCATGAATGAGTAAATGGGGAAGAAATTTAAGGAGGAAGTGGGAAAATATCTTACTTTATGGCTCAAGAACATTTTTAAAAGCCTTGAACCATTATGGTGTCTTATCCTTGATTAGGGAGAGACATTGCATGGGCATGGCGACACTACTCCGTCAAAGAGACGGTAGTCGGTCAATGAGATATTTGCCTAATTATGGAGATACTAACATTGTTTTAAGTCTCAGTCTTGGGAGTCAAGCCTGCCAAGGTCTGGATATAAATAGTTTAATTTTTTATTTATTAAAATAGATGTGAATGTTTGGATGTCTGTTGACACACGAGAATCCATCCAATAACAGTGGATCATCGCTCCAGCACAGATACCATAGATACCAGATAGGTGCTTTGCACCATTACTTAATAGAAAATATAGAATATTTCATAACGGTGTAAACAATGGTAGTCTTTCTTAGATGTGTTATTCCTAATTACATGAATGTATATATCTCAATCGTGAGAGGGATAATGTTAAAGTAGTTTATTGACTAACACCTGAGTGATACTGATGGGGTCTGTTTGTCTGACGACCAAGAAATTTATTAGTGCCAGTTTGTCTCACAATCGGGAAATTATTTATTAGTACCTGAGTGGTACTAGTGATGATAATTTGTCTGACAACTGGGGAATTATTGACTAGTACCTGAGTCGTATTAGTGGTGTCAATTTATTTGACGACCTGGTTTTTATCAACTAGTTAGCCTGAGGGGCACTAGTGACATCAACAAGACTGATGATTGAGATATACAAGTTAATTAACTAATTTGTGGAAAGTGGTGTTATATATATATATATATATATATATATATATATATATAGAACTCCTGAACTACAAATAATAAGCTTTCAATTAGAATTAAATGAATGATATTCAAGAGTAATTTACTTTATGAATTTCCTAATTTAATTCTTTAACTCATTTATATTGCATGTTATAAATTTTTCAGGTAAGTCTCGACCTCATATGTAGCATTAGATGTTCTTAGTATATCTTTTGTTTAGGAAACGAATATGTAATCTTATATTGTTAAGTTATTTTGCAATGTAATTTTAAGAATAATTTTGATATGTAAACAATGTTATAATTAATTATACATGTAATATTGTCATTAGTGTTGACTCATTAGACTTTTAAAATATTATGAATTCACCTTTATATATATTGGATTTGAGGATGCATGAATTTATTTTATAACTATTTCTATGAATTTGATATTTTAATTAATTTTATTATTATTATCTTGTTGAGATTGTCATATAAAACGAGAAGTGTTTGAATTGTGTGAATATATGTATTCTAATCAGGTGATATGACGAGATTAATAAAATCCACGATGGTTGGACCTTATAGATATAATGATCATAATGACTCACTAGTTGTGTTTTCGATAACTTGGTACTGATTTTTAGGGGAAACTCTGCCAGAATTATATATATATATATATATATATATATATATATATATAATTCCTTGGTTTTTCATTTAATTGTATTAATAATTATGTGGAAATTGTGCTTTAAAAATTTACAAGATAATTTACTTCATGCTTCTTTGATTGTCTTGAAGCATACGCTACCACCTTTTCATAGTGCATCAACACATGTCCAAGGATTTTTCCAGAGATATTGATATACACTATAAACCCTTATTGTCCTTCGAGAAGGGTAAACATTAAGGCTAAAGTTATTTTTTAAAAAACAATTCTTGGAAACTAACTACACACTCTTTTAACCATTCAAATTTTACTTATTTCTTAGTTAATTAAGTCATTAGAGTGGATATGAAAAAAAATCGTTTAAAGAATCGTCTATTATACTTTGCCAATATAAGAAAAATATGAATTTTTGTTACATTTATAGGCCTTTCCCATTTTAGCACCACTTATACTTTATTCGAGTCCATATATATACCTTCTAAAGATATAACATGCCCCAAGAATATAACTTTATCTAGCCAAAATTCACACTTGTTCAACTTTGTATACAATTGAATTTCTCTTAAAGCTCTCAACACCATTTTTAAATGTTGCTCTTGATTCGTCTGATTTTTAGAGTAGACTAAACATCATCAATTAACACTACCACATATTTGTCCAACAATGGTAAGAAAATTTGGTTCATCAAATCTATGAACATTATTTGGTCATTTGTTAGCCCAAAAAAGCATCACTAGAAATTCAAAATGCCCATAATAGGTTCTACAAGCAATCTTCTGAACATCTTCCTCCCTCATCCTTAACTGGTGATATTCCAATCTTAAATCAATCTTTAAAAACACTTGTTCCACTTTTAGTTGATCATACAAATCATTGATCCATGAAATAAGATATTTGTTTTTCATTGTTACTTTGTACAAATGTTTGTGGTCAATATAGTGTAAAAAAGTCTTCATAAATAGTACTAGAGCTCCTTAAAGTGAATTGTTAGGTTAGATGAATCCTTTGTCTAGCAATACTTACAGTTGTATATATAATTTCTTTAACTCTATTAAGCCATTCTATAAAAGGAATGATAAATAGGTATAACTCCTGGTAATAGCGATGTATGCCATGTAAATTTAAAGGTGACAATTAACCCTTAAATTTCTATAATAGTGGTGGTGGTGGTTGTTATAACACTAGCACGAGTAGCAGAGTAGTAAAAGCAACAGTAGTAGCAGTAGTAACATTAACAATAAAAGGAGCAGTAATAGGAGTAACAGTAATAGTAGCAGTAGCAAGAGGAGTAATAACAGTAACAATAGTAGTAATAGTAATAGTAGTCACAATAGCAATAGTAGTAGTAGTGGTTGTAGTAGTAGTAGTAGTAGTAGTAGTAGTAGTAGTAGTAGTAGTAGTAGTAATGTTATAGCAATAAAGATGAATACGGTGGTAGTGGTTGTAGTAGTAGTTGTAACAGTGGTAGTAGTATTAGCAATAATAACAATAACAGTAGCAGTAGCAGCAGTAGCAGCAGTAGTAGCAGTAGCAGTAGCAGTAGCAGGAGAGACAGGAGCATGAAGAACAATAGCAGGAGAAGCAATAGCAATAGCAGTAATAGTAGCAAGAGTAGTAGTAGCGGGAGTAACAGTAACAATAGAAGTAGTAATAGTAGCAGTAGCAGTAATGGTCATAGTAGTAGTAGTAGTAGTCGTAATAGTAGTAGTGGTAATAATATCTCAGCAACGAGGATGAATACGGTCTCTTCAGGGTTTCTTTATAGTAAAAAATTATTGTTCATGTATCTTGTATTATAAGGCATATACTCAAAATCATACTGAATATATACATTCTTCTAAGTATTTTATGTGTGTCTTGTATTTATTAACCTAATAATAAAATTAGTTTATACTGAAAAACTAACTAAAGTCATCTGCATCAATAATCAATAAATAGAATGCTAGCAAATCATATATAAAGAGAGAGACGTTAAAAAATGTCAATAGAAGTGTTGTTATCCATTTTTAACCCCACAATAAAATAAAAAATAGAAAAAGAAATCCAAAAAATAAAAAGATACACATGAAGAAAGCTTAGAAGACTGTTCAAGTTTCTCCGAAGGACCCAAATGATAAGTGAAAAGGTTGGATGACTAAAATGTATAAGATTTTGCCAATTGGCAACCCAATTCTAATTGATAAAAGACCCATTCGGTGAATATATTTTTATTTGGGGTAAATAAATATAAATTTGAATGAGTAAGGACTTAATGAGGATTTTGAAAGGCTTAATTAATTTTACCGAGGACTTAATTGCAAGGAAAATCAATTTTGTTTAGTCAATTTAGGTGTTAATAGGAAGAAATTGAAGTTTGAGGACTGAAATTAGACTTTGGAAAGTTTAATTGGTCAAATTAGGAGCTTAATTGTGAAAAAAAAAATTAAAGTTTGATATCCAATTAGGGGTTTGATTGAAGGAATTCAAAATCAAGGACCAAATTGTAATAAGCGCAAGACTTCATGGGCAGAAATTGACCAAATCATGGGCTAAATTGAAGAAAATTAAAGTTTAATGGTGTACACAAATCCAAAACCAAGGACCAAGATGAAAATGACTCTAAATTTTAGGGCTGATGATTGAGTTTGGTGGGGTGAAATTGCATGAAATTAAGAGTTTGTGAGGTAATTACGGGTGCAATTAAAAATAATTGGAAGAATAAGGTCTAAAATGAAATATGTCATATCACAAATTAAAAACCCTAATTTCTAGGGGTTTAATATAAAGAACATGTCGTTCACCAACTATTCATCTTATTTCTTGGTAGTTTTGGATGATCAGGTTGGCAACTCCTAAGAGCTCGTTGTGGAATTCTAGACCTCCAAATAACACGAGGTTTTTTAGGCAAATAGAAGAAGAATATCCCCTCTACAATGTCATTTCCATAAAATTTGATGTTTACATCCCAATTCTTCATTTGAAGTCTCCAACATCTTATCCCTGATCAGCTATCACTGCATTTTCAAATTCTAGGCTGGTCAAGTTGGTACCTTTAAACGAATGAATATGGAGCTACAAACCTATAAATGGAGTAAGGATGAATCTAAATGAAAGGTGTGTATCTACTCTACTAAGTTCAGGTGGTCTTTGATGATATTTACATCAGTGTTTCTTTGATGAAGCCTCGAAAGTAGTCAACCCTGTCAACCTTGACTAAAATACCTATTTATGCAAAACCACCTAATCTTTTTATGTGTTCACACTTAAAAATTCTCAAAGAGATTTTATCAAAGACCATAAATCTTTCATCTGAAATTATAAGTTGAGAAATGCATTTGTTTCAAAGAAAAAGAAAACCACATAGGCAAAACTATCATCTTTAAAAACCATTAAAAGGCAAAGGTTCCAACTATTAACATTTGTCTAGAGCTTTCTCAATGTGAAAAAAATACTAAGCGTTGATCAATCTTTAAGGGAATCCAAAAAAAAAAACTTAGAAAAACCATATAAATACCTTTAAAAATTAAAGAAAGAAAAAGAGTGAGAAGAGAGAAAAAAAAACATGAGGATATATTCAGTAAAAAGAGCCTACTTTGAAGGTTTAAAGACCTAACATAGAAAGTTCTAGCAAGCTTTTGAAAGAATAAAAAATGATAGGGATGGAAGGAAGGAAAAGATAAGGGAAATAATAGCACAACACAACTGGTGCATTTGACAACTCAATGCCTTCTTTCATAGTATCTACAATATAACCGAGTAGGCATCACATTCGTTCCTTAGCAATCTCCTTCTAGTCACTGTTGAAAATGATGCAATTTGACACCTCATCTTTCACCCCTAAATTCAATTTCTTTATCTATCAGTACCTTAAATGTCATTTTCCTTTTAAAATAGTCCATAAAAGCACAATGCTTGGTTAACCAATGCATTCTTAGTATAATATAAAAATCATATATCTCTAAAGATAGTAAGTCCATTTTTATACTATGACCTTTATTTAATTTGTGCTTTAGCACACTTAGTTTACTAATAAATTTACAAGATATAAAAGAATGTGCGGCTCCTGGATCTAGTAAAGCATACATATTTTGAGAATTAAAAAATATTATCATATTGGTCACCATATCTAGCAAGGCCCTAAAATTCCTTTTAATTCACATTATAAACCCTTTCTTCGGTCCTCTCATTATGTACTCGGGGATGACCTCTACTAGCACTTGTTCCAAACTAAGTGGGTCTCGTTGGCTCTCTCTATGGTTTGTCCATAGTCACTGATTATTACTGACTTTGCATTGGGTTTTGATCTAGACAATCTCTTTTAAGGTATCTTTATTTTCCATACACATAACACTTGCTCTCTAGGTGTTTACAATCTCTCTAGCGGTCCCTCTTATCTATAAAGAAATCATATTCTGGTTATTGATCTAGAATCATCAAAATGTTCTCAATTAGAAAAATTACACAATGGGAATAAAGACATTCAATGGGATATAATCCTAGCTGAACTCCGTACTTGACTTGCCCTTTGACAAAACCTTTTACCCAAAGACTTTTCTTTATTTGATCAAGATGACCTAGTTAATACCCTTCTTGAGGAGGAGTTTCCTCCTCTTCTGGTTCCCCTTATGAAGAGAATTTCCCCTTCTTTTAAATAACTAACTCTACCTCTATTCACCACCTCCTCCTGTTTTTGGGAGAGGTGGTTTACCCACATGTGAGGCCGACTTCTTCCTCTTCTACATTATTTTTTGTTCTTGTTCCAATACCTCCTATTGTTCGTCTTCTCTAAAAACTGGGTAACTTTTACTAGCTTTTAGACTATCACTGGCTTAAAAGTAATCAATTTGTTCTAATGCCTCTTGTTGTTCCTCCTTCAGAATTGCCTCTAAAAACTAGGTAACTTTTACTAGCTCTTGGATTATTACTGGCCTAAAAGTAATCAATTTCTTCATGATCTCTTATCTAAAGTTATCCCTTATTCTTTCTATCTAATGTGGTCTGTAGTCATTAAAGTAGAAGTGAAGATAAAAACATCCTAAATGCATATCTTATACTCTAGTACCATCATGTTCCTCTTCTTAAAAGCAAGAAACTCCTACTCTTTACTCTTTTGGTGTGCTAGGACTAGAATCTAGTCTCAAATTCTAGCAGAAAATCAATCCAATATAGTATCTCTATAGTTCTTCTATGCTTAACAGTCACCCACAAAAAATGCATACTGTCTAAAAGTAATCATGTCATATAATTTACTCATACACCTAAAGCATAGGAATCTAAATGAGGGACTCTTTTACCTTTTGGATCCAGTGCCAAACTACTTTAGCATCTTCTTCCCCTATAAATAGAGCCCACCCCATTTCCTTACCTGTACCACTTGCTACCCCTATCAAACTAGACACAACAACCCTTAAAATATGTTTCAGGGATGCCAGATTATGTTGTGGCTTTGGTGCTACTAGTGGCACCATAGACAAGAGGTTTACTAGATTGTCTTGCGATGTCTGGAGCAACTAATCATGCCCTCCCCACTAGTAATGATAGGAAAACGCCTTTAGGTAATGACATACCTTTATAAGATGACTTTGATGGTACAACTTATGAATAAAATGTTGTGTCTTTTAAGAGATCTTTCATATGATCCTCTCCTTTATCAATGAACTAATCTCTTCTTTGATTATATGGTCAATAGCCACACCGATTATAACACCCTGAGCCTTTTTATGTAATTTTTTTTAAAAAAATTATCATGTATGTGAAAGTTATGGTACATCTTTTTTTATATATATAATGGACAATGTTTCCCTTATACATAGGCATTTCCAATCAATAAACCAAATACAAGATTTACTTATGCATACCCATCAAACATGCCAAGGCTTTTCCACTTGAATTTTAAGGATTCATATAATTTTAACAAAATTTCAGTTGAATTACTCGTACATAAAGCCTTAACAAAAATTATATCCCGCAATTAATACTTGCACCACACAACCATAGTCCAAACCTTATTCAATTTATACAAGCAATGCTCATAAGTAACCTCATACATGTAACCTATCAATTGCATCAATTCCAATTATTTAGCACATTAATACACCAATAGAGTTTACATTATTTAATGAAATACATGAAATCATATGTATATATAATGACAATGAAACCTAGAATGATTAATAATCTAGCATTTTACCTGCTTACATTTTCAATATATTAGACTTAAAATATACATCAATTTAACTACAAGTTATAAGAATAAAAAAAAAAAAAAAACCTATGCAGTCTCAATCACGAGATCACTGTTGTGGTGGTATGTATGATAAACCTAAAATGCATATTAATATAGGCAATGAATAAAAATATATAAATATACCTTACACAAATGTGTATGGTGTTAAACCTTAGCACAACACAACTACAATAGTTCCATTTCATTCAAATTACTTCTTTTTAACTTATACTCCATCATTATGATTATAACAATTCCTTAACACAATTTTCATTATTATAGCCAACTCAACACCATATAATTAGTCCTCAGCAGCATGACCAACTCACATTTATACCATTAGTCATTTCCAGAGCTACCAACTTTAATTTAACACATTTGGTCTCCACTAACATGGTTGGCTTTAACATATAATAATTAGTCTCCATCAATAATTATCCTATGTCCAAATGATTGACTTTAAGATATAAATAATTAGGTTTTGTTCAACCAATAAACTTTAACATTTATTAATTAGTCTCCTTCCTAACGATTGACTATGTTTTAACATATATCTAATTAGTTTTCATTCAAACAATCAATTATCTTTTAACATATAAATAATTAGTATCCGTCGAAATGACAGACTATCTTTTAACATATATTTTTTTTTTCCTTTTGTAATCAATTTTAAAACTTATTTTAGAAGTATACAGAAATTCTAATAATAACATATCTTTAAATAAAAAGGTTAGATGACAGGCACCTACATGGCTCTCCACTAGTATGAGCTTTCCTAATTGTTGGTCTAACCTCAGATGTCCCTTCTGACTTTTAAGGAAACATTCTTAGGTTTGACAGTGTATACTGGATTTTCTAAGCAACCTGGGTTCATGTTCTTCATGTTCATCCGAAAAACATTGTCTTGAGTGTCAATTTTAGGTTTTATTTTGATTTGATTTTAGTTTTTACAAGTTCATACATCATTATTAGTAAATAATCTAGGGTTTTTGTGCATCAATAACATGTTTTGTAGGTATTAATCATAGGGTTTTGGTTTTGAACCGAAATCCATTTTGACAAAAATCATGATGTTTGAGTAATAATTTAAGCAAATGGATACTTGATTTTTTATCTATGCTTGATTGTAAACAAAACATTGCCTTTTATTGCTTGAAATCTGGCTTATTTTGATGTTTACGTTGCTGGGTTTGAGTTTGAATGTTTCAGTTTGTTCTACGTTAAATGTGGTTTTTGGTTTAGTTTATGGTTGAACTAGTGTTTTCTGGTTGACCCAGTCGGGTCAAAACGAGGTCAAATACTTAATGCTTTGTTTGGTTTGCCACTGTTTTGATAAAAGAAATTTTGGCTTAAGGGCATGTTTGGCAAACATGTCCTTAAACTTGTTTTAACTATTTTGTTTTTAACAAAAATATAGTTTTGCAAAACATGACCCTAAAAAAAATTCTTCTAAAAATTAAAAGAATGATTTTTTCTTGTTACATACAACTCAATCCTTATAAAAATTGCATTTTTATTTGTAAAAAGGAGAGAATTTGTTTTAGCATGATTTTAGAAATATACTTGTGTTGATTTTCCTTTGCATCTTTTGAAATTTATAAAAAGTTTGTAAAATTCCTTAACGATTTGGTCAATATTTCAATAACTCTAAAACTTTAATTCATGAAAATTAATAGTCAACATCCTAGTATAAAAATTAGACTTATAAGTAGACTGATATTTAGGGTATCTACATAGACCCTTCTTATAAGAATTTATTTGGACATACAAGCCCATAATAAATTCAAAGTACCAAATTTATTAATGAGAGTAAATCTTTATTCTGAGTTATAGACAAACTATCGGTTAAAAACTCATTAAAACCTTTAAACTATATATAGACTATATAATGAAGCTTATCTCATATAAAATATCTTAAGGATGTTAATATCTTTCCTAACTATAATAGTTCTTTATTCTTAAAATTTTAGATAAAACTAATCCACCTAGATCTCCGACTTACCCTAAACTAAACATTTAAATAACACCTTCTTAATTCCAACTTTTCATCATGCCACCCACACACGTGCAAATATGACATGTAACAAGTTATTGCCTATGTGAGTGTATGTGTTTCTCATTTTATATTCAAAATGGTCCTTTATTATTTTTATTTTTAATATAAATATGGTACATCACATTTTCATTATCATTACGCCCCTTCTTTATTTAGTGTTATTACTATCATTAAAAATTTACATGTGTCATGTCCTCACACTATAAAATTTCTTATGATGTAAATTTTCATACTTCAAACTGGGTTGATTAAAAATTGGCGACTTAGATTGTAAGTTTGGTGGGTTAATCAAATTGACTCGATTTTTTTTTGTCTTTCTTTTTAATTGATTTTTTTTTCTAATTTCATCCTTTAACATTACATTGATGGAGAATTTATTTTAATTTTTTCTATAGGGTTATCATAGTCTCATAACCTAGATCATAAATTTAGTAAATTAACCTTGGTTGACTTGGGTCAAATTAATATATTATCGTCTCAATATTTTTTTTAAAAAAATAAATATTGTCTTCAAATTTTTCTATAGTTAAACTACAATTTCACTAATTGTCTAGGTTTTCTTTTGATCCATTAAATTGATTAAGCCATATCGAGTTAATACTTTCATGGTTTAGATTTTCTTCTATTACAAAACACAAGCAATTTTTTGAATTTTTTTTATATTAAAAAAAGTTAATTAAACCGGAAAAATTGCACAAATGAATGATTAGTAATACCTAACCTAGAATGATGTTTTTGTAAGTCAACATTAAGAAATTAGAATGGCCAGAACGGGAAAAACAACAAAGGTGATCATGTTTATATTCATTGACGAAATGACTAGATAGGTGAAATCGTGAGATGATAATCATTATGTTTTATTTATATATCATATATATTTATTAGTGTGATCTAAAAATAATAAAACTTCATCTACCCAATATGCTAGCGTGACCTGTCAAGAGGATGGGAAATATTTATAAGGATTGTATTTACCTTCCATAATATTATTGCAGCAGACATCTTGGTAAATCACAACGTAAAAAGAATAAAAATAGAAAAATAAATCTCCATCTAATTTTATAATTAGTAAAAAATCCTAATTTGTTTTTCAAAGATTTTAGATAAGAGACTAGTTATATAATATTTAACATAATAATCCTATTATTGTCTGTTTTTTATTAACCATAAATACTATGATAATCTAAGATAGTGATATGGAACCTAAACTTGATGATAAGACTTAACCTTCACTTTTGAAATATGAGTGTTGAACCCAAGAGGATGGTGGATAACAAACTAGGCTTTGGCTTATTTATTTGTTATGTTATAGAATGGGTTTAAAGGCCATCATTCACACTTAATCGACCTTTATGAAGTATTGATCCCGTCCAAGTCTACTCACCATAACAGGGAGGAACATATCTTACCATAATAACAATAATATTTATACAAAAGTATCTATATAATTTGTATATATTTTGTTTAGGAAAAATAGCGTTTTAAGATCATGACGACATAACCCTTTTAAAGATTACACAATGCCCGCGTCAATTCTTTCGGTAAAAACAAAACAATAATTTTTCTAGAAAACTAACAAAGTTTCATCATCTTGTGAATAAAACTCTTTTTAAGGATTATACCACTCATGGAATAACCATTTCATAAAACAAAAATCAAACTTTTTTTTTACACATTTTAGGAGGAAAAAAAGTTATATTCTTAGATGACAAAAATTCAAATTCTCAAAGACAGACCCCCAACAACAGAACTAGTTTGGGATATGATTGCAATTACCTACTTCAATAAAAAGGACACATCTCATGTATATAGTATGAATAATCATGTAAATCAATTGAAATTGAAGGGTGGATCCTTAGAGATCTATTAAGCTTTTCAAAAGCACTTTTCTTAACATGACACAAAAAATACAACGTAAACTCGGGTTGTAAGATTGTAAATTCATAGGTAAATGTTTTTAACTAATTATATAGACAATTTCATCCAAGTTGTTCCACGTGTGTGAAAGGAGACTAAGGGCCAAAGGAGACGCCACCTCATTGTTTGGTTTAGGATTACTAGAGAATCTGGGTGTACTAGTTTTATCAGAGATTCGAGGGTAAGAGAGTAGTTGTGGCTAAGAAAGGTATTAACACCCCTACCACACCCTATCTGAGGTAAGCTGTTTTGTGTTGTTTGATGTGATTTAAAGGTTTAAGATTAAGATTTACTCGAATGAATAAGTCCGGTATTTAAAAATTTATTTTGGACTTGTGTACCCTAATAAATTCTTAGGAAAAAAAAGATTCTTCGTAATTTGTGTATTATGGTGAAAAATACTCCCAATTAAAATTGATGAATATTTAGGATAACTCTGAGAATTTTCTGGTGAACTCCTGATATTTCAAATATCAACCTCACTTGTAGGTCTAGTGTTCTATACCCAGATTTTTAACCATTAGTTGTTATGAATTAAAAAAGGTGATTATTGAAATACTGGCCAAATTATCATGAATTTAATAAATTTATTATTAAATCCTAAAATGCATGTCAAAACACACACACACACATATCTATTTTCGTATGAAGATAGTAAACAATATGTTTTTTATATTATTTTTTGAGAGATTTGGCCGTATCCAATACACAAACTATTTTTTTTTTATTTGTAGGTTTCTTGAAAATAAAAAACAATCCTGAGAGTTTAAAAGGATTTTTCCTAAACACATCTTAAAACCCAAAAAACAAACAAAACAAAAGAAAATTTTGATTTTATATTTTTTTCATTTTTATTTATCCTTTATTTATTATTTTATTATTTCAATCGGGTTGGGCAGACTCGGCCAGGTTGAAATGGCCGAGTTGACCCGACTGAGTCAACTTAAAAAAATTGATGAAAGAAAACACAATCGAAATAGATCAAAAGTGGCAAAAGCATGAAAACTTAAAAAGTTTTCAATCAAAATAGATCAAAATAGTAAAGACAAAACAAAATAGATGAATATTCTGTCTTCTCACAAAATGTAATTCTCAATCTAGAGTAGATTTCGAATAAAGGAATGGATGTTTTTGTTCATAATCCTCCACAAATCAATAATCAAGAGTTCATTTGTTCTAATGATCATCAAAATCACGCTATTTTTGCAAAAATAGGTTTCGGTTCGAAACAGAAACCCTAGAATTTAAGTCTATTAAAAGTTGTTATTGATGCAAAAAGAACTCCTAGATTACTTATCAACGATGATGGGCAAACCTATGGGAATCAGAAACAAAACCAAACAAGCTTTGAAACTAGCATCTAAGGCACGATTCAACAAATAAATTTGCCTAAAACCCATAAAAAAGCAAACCAGAAACCCTAGAGGGCAGATGCACCCAGAATAGCCCTTTTTGGCCTCTAAAACGTATCCTTGTTATCCCAACAGACCATATTAGTAGTGAGGAACATTATTATGGCCAAAGAAACAACAAAACAACACAAAAACTCAAAAAAAACATTGATTTTCAATCTTAAATGCTACCAACTCAAAATAGCAATCAATATTTAACAAAATGAGCTTCAAAATCTGACCATTTTCACTTCAAAAGGTTGAACCAACTACTTAGAAGTAGGGGCTATCCTTTTATTAATAGAAAGAGCCTCTTCTCCTTTGCTGCCACCTTTGACATCCATTAAACCAAGGTTTCATGCAATGAAATGGAAGAAAAACAAGCAAGAGCATATCAAGGCATTCAAGACTTCATATTGAACATAAAAGAAGGATCCAACAAGCCTCATAGAGTCTATTTTCTAGGTTTGAATGTGTATACCTTCTTAGCTTTGAAAATCCAAATCTGAATTGATTCTTGGTGTTGCTTGCCTTTCTTCTTGTTTTAGACCTCCTAGACCAGAGTTAAAGCTTCAAAAACTTTCTAAATAGGACTCTTGCACCTTAGCCTAAGTTTCTCATTTATTCTTTTCTTTCACCTCTTTCCCTATGTTTTTCTCTGTTTTTCCTCCTTCCCTCTATGTTATTCGACCCCTTATTTTATAAGCAAATTTAGGTCTTCTAGATGGGTTGGCTAGGGTTCTAATGAGCTAAAACCTAGTTGGTTTTGCCATGGAGCTACTGGTTTTGGGTGTAGGTGGTTTTGTAGGGTATCAAAAGAGAGACTATATTTTGTGGATGATTTCAATACCAGCAAGGCAAAAATATACAAGACTTATCACGAGTCAGAAAGAGACATGTATGGTTATGGAACCTTTGATTAGGGCATCCATCATCTAACTATTTAAAGCATTTATTTTCTAGTTTTTTTTTTGTTGAAAGATTCAGACTTTAAATGTGATACATGTATTCTTTAGGTTTTAATACAGGTAATATACCATTTTACTTGATTCAGTTTGATGTTCGAGGATCCTCACCAATCCACACTTTTTTTCTTGGATTTATTGCCTATATACTTTTGTGATTGAATGTACATACGTGAACTTACTTTATTTGTTGAGAAATAAACATGAAGAATTTAGTAGTTTCAAGATTTTTCATACAACGAATCAAAATTAATATGTAACTAATGTTCAAATTATTCACATTAATAATGTAAGAGAGTATGATAACTATGAATTTCACAAGTACTTTTAGATAAATGCTTTCCTTCATAAAACATCTTGTATTCAAACACCTTAGCAGCATGGAATTATAGAAAGAAAGAACAAACATATTTATGAAACATCTAAAGCATGCCTTATCAAAGATCATATGTTATGCTATTACTAGAATGAAGCAGTAGTCATAACGATACAATCTATCTTAATATATACTCATCATATTTTGTTATTGTGATGTTTTTGTTTATATTCATAAAAATCAACGTATAAAATTTGATCCATATGTTGTTCTTTATATTTTTTTAGGTATGTAACAATCCAACTATAGGTTGAAGATATATGAAATATCTTCAAGAATACCAAAAGGATAATCTCCTAATAATATTCTTGAGTTAATACAATCAACTTCACCTATCAATAAAATAGATACTTCTACCGGATATAGATTACCTTTCAAGTATAATAATGAGAAACCACCAAATCAATATTCTTAAAGGTATATGGAAAAAAAAATAAAAGTTTACAATTGTCATGTATCATTATAGAAGCTATTAGAATTATTTTAAGCTTTTGTACACTTGTTGCCATCTATATAGGTTCCTAAAAAGCTACAAGAAGATCTATTGAAACCAGAATGGACTAAAGCAATAATGGTAGAAATGGAGGCATTATAGAAAAATCAAATGTGGATTTTTATTCCCCTACCCATGGGGAAAAGAAAACTTCTAAGTTGCAAATATGTTCTTGTTTTTTTTTACCAAACATAAGGTAGATGGAAATATTAAAATATACAAAGAAACACTCGTGATAAAAGAGTATACTCAAACATATGACATAAAATATTAAAAGAAGTTATCTCTAATTGTGAAATTAAATACAATCAGGGTTTTGATATCTTCAACGGTAAATCTGGATTACCAATTACATTAGTTCAATGTCAAAAACACTTTATTCTATGGAGATAGAAAAACAAGTTTATATGTACATTCCACCTTGATGCACTACAGGCTCATAAATTAGATTAATGTATAAGTTGCAAAAAGTGATGTATAGGTTCAAAAAATCACCTTGTGCATGGTTTAGACGCTTTAGTTCAACTATAAAGAAACATGGATTCAAACAAAGCAATTTAGATTATACCTTGTTTCTCAAACAGGAAAGGGAAGGTAATGACCTTGATAATTCATGTTGATGATATGATAATTATAGTCAACGATACAAAGATATTTTGAGAATAAAAGAAAACGGCAACTAAATTTGAATTAAAGAATCTTAGGAGATTGAAACATTTTCTAGGCATTAAGGTAGCTGGATTAGAAAGAGGTATCTTCCTATTATAAAGAATGTATATGGTGGACTTAGTTTCAAAAATAGGTGTTAGATTGTAAACTAGTTGACACTCCAATCATACAAATTATAGTCTTAAAGAATACCCATATCAAGTTTTCACTAATAAAGAAAGGTATTAACAATTAGTTAGAAACGGATGTACTTATCTCATGCATTTTTGGATATAGCTTATACTATAAGCCTGATGAGTTAGTTTATAGATAATTCAAGTGAGAGAACATACAAACAAATAGATTAGATTCTCTGATACTTGAAATCGACACTTGTTAAAAGGCTTGTGTTATAAAAAAAACAAGCACTTGAACATTGATGGATATATAGATGTAAATTAGGAAGGAAACATCACTTGAGATTTACATCGAGTTATTTCATCTTTATATGAAGTGACCTAATTACATGGAGAAGTATGAAGCAAAAGATAGTAGCATTATCCAGTACAAAAGTTGAGTTCAAAAAAATGACCAAGAGATTATGTGAGCTCTTATGGTTGAAGGAGGTATTCATGAAAATTAGTTACACACCAAATGATAGGATGTGACTTTTTTGCAACAAGAATGCATGCATAGAATTAGTTTATAATCTAGTTCAATATGATCATATAAAACATGTTGCGGTGAATCGACATTTCATTAAGGAAAAACTTCAAGTTAAGATAATCCAGTTCTCAATTGTAAAATTTGAAAACCAATTAATTAGCATATAAATTAACAATCAAAGATAGTCTTTACTAAAATCCTCTAAAACTCACTTTATAAGTTGGATATTGAAGATTAAAGATAATTATGCATTAATTTAAGAAAGAGAAATTAATTGGAGAATATTTATAGGGATTGTATTTACTATAAATAAAACTCCATGATACATGGTTCAGCCTTAATCCTAGCTTTATATTAGTACATAATAGTTAAAAATACTATTCCGTAATATATACCTCCCTTCCAATCAATATAAACATGAGAAACAATTATATCATATACTCTTTGCAATAGTGCCTAAATTTAAGTTGAACCACGATGCGTCCATGCCCAACTCCTATTGGGTTCAGCATACTACTGAACTTAAATACATATAGGTTCAACATACAAGATGAAACCACATACACATGGGTTCAGTATACAATTGAACCCAATTCCTCTTGGGTTCAGCGTAATGCTGAACCTAACTCCTATTGAGTTCAGTGTACTGCTGAACCCAACTACAATTGGGCTCAACGTACAATTGAACCCAATTCCTCTTGAGTTCAGTGTAACGCTGAACCCAACTCCTATTAGGTTCGGCGTACTTTTGAACCCAAATACACTTGGGTTCGCGTATAGTTGAAAAGTGACCCCACTATAAGCCTCCCCTACTCTGGGCCTAAGCTAGTGATTATGATACCCATCACATCCCATTAATTACGAACAAGCAGTTCATGCTTATATTAATGAGATGTGATGGCATCAACAGTACAATAATATTATTCTACTATTACGAGATTACATCTCTAACCCTCGTATCATATGAAGCAAGTCAAGACAGGTAATATAAAAGAAACCTTGAGTACATAGAAAGAAGGTTCAAAATCCTATGATCTTAGACATAAACACATTCCTTCTCTTCTTCCGTTACATCTATATCTTCTTCTCTATCTTTATAAAAGCTTATTAATACCTTCAATAATGTTTTTTCTATCATACAAAATACCTCGTACTGACTTGATCTTCAAAAGGTCACCCAATAACACCCCCACAGGGGTCTCTAAGGGACTTTGTGCAGGTATTCATTCAAGAGAAGATTTACAACCCCTGAAGATATCCATTAAATAGGAAGCCAATACAGTCTGAAAGTAAAGGTCATAGAACACACTGTGAATGATGCAAGGGTCCTTAGGAATAATTCCTTCTAGAATATTCCCCATGATTTTTGTAGCCTCATCAGTTTGGAATGAGTGAAAATTATGGTTAGGCTTTTATGGCTTTGTCTACTTCCTCATAGTTAAGTAAAAAGAGCTAGGCTTTAAGCTCTTAAATGTTTCAATCAAATTGTTAAATATTTTTGTTAGAAGAGGAGTTATGTTATAATAGACAAGACTCACATGAGAATGGAAGATTTGTTGGGTGCACATGGTGAGTTGTAAATATCCCACATTGCAAATGAATAAAAATTGTAAGGTAATTATATATATGGATTTATAACCCATTAGTTTAGACTTTTAGTTCGAAGGTGTATCCATTATTATACATTAAGTATTTATGCACACTGGTTCAATAAATACAAAAAGATATGTTTCTCCTTGAACATGAATAACTCCCTAACACAATATATAACTTGGTCATACAATGAATAATATATAATATTTAAAAAACAAATATAAGCAATTTTATTATATAATTAATTAAAATACATGTAAAAGAATTAATATAAAATCATTCTTGAAGTTTTAGCTTAATTGTTTAGATTAAGATGATTTATAATATAATTTTGGAGCTTTAATAACCATGCTATCATAAACTCAAATCTAATCATCTTCATTTTTTTTTCTAATTGAATGAATACAATTAAGTAATTATTTTTTAAAGCTTAAAAAGTAGTTTAAAACTTTGCACTAACAAAAGCATGTTGTTATCCCCTAGTCTTGCTCACGTGGCAAGGGTGCCGTGTTGCTCTAGTGGCAAGGCTGTGTTAGCTATGTTAGATTGTTACGTAATGGAAACATGTTTTGAGAATCTGTCACTTTTGGAGGATGAAGATAAGGAACTTGTTCTGGAGGTTGAAGATTCGATCTCAGAGATATAATCACTCAATCTATGTTTAGTAGGTCATTTTCTCACGGATAGAGGGATTAATTTCAATGCCATGAAAAACAAGGTGGAAAGCTTATGGTGTCCTGGGAAAGGGATGTCCATCAGGGAAGTTAATGTTGGCAAGTAGATACGAACAGAGTCCTTGATGGGGCTCTATGGATGTTTGATAACCAATTATTGCTCTTGCATTATTTGAAAAAGGGTGAAGTCTCAAGCTAGCCACCTGGCGATTAATAATGTTGAATTATGGGTCCATATTCATGATCTACCAATAGGTTGCATGTCCATGGCTGTTGGACAACAATTGGGGAATTTTATTGACGTGTTTTTGAACCATGACTAGAATAATAACAGTGGAATATAGTTTAACTTTATGTGAATTCGAGTCCGTGTTGATACCAGCAGCCTTTTAAAAGATGGAAGAGAATCTGTAAAGATGAATGGTATTGGTCCATGATACAACTCAAATATGAACGTTCGCCTTCTTTTTGTTTCATTTATGGCATTCTACGACATACTGATAGGTTATGTGGAAAATCATTTCAACTACATGAGGGGGAGGTTAAAAAAGAATGAGGATCGTGGTTAAGGGCAACTCCGAGTAGATCTTCCGGTGAAGATGATGGTCGATGGTTGAGGGATTCAATCAGTCAGTAGGTTAGGGGAGATTCTGATTCCCATACATTACAATCACAAGGTCATGAAATGGTTGAACATTATGGGACTGTTACAATGGTTTATTCATGACAAGAGGGGAGAAAGTCTGATGTGGGAGCCATAGGGGATATGGTTATTACTCCAACAATTTATGAGCAATTTATGGACCCTAATGTGAATCAGGATGCTACTCTTGAGCCAGATGATTCAGGTTTACAACAGGTGAAGGATAGAAAGAAGAGAAGATTTGGCTCTAAAATACATGTTTCTAGCTCTAAGGTCTTCGAAGGAGACTACATAAATGATGGACCAACTTTCTCCACCATGGAGACTGAAAGCTCATCTGCTAAAAATTTATAAAATGCATATCTTGACAGTCAGGCTTGTCAGGAGCTATTGAAGTAGAATTGAAGTAGTTAAGAGGGAACTTAACTTTGATAATTGTTTTGCAGTGAATAGGTATGGTAGGGGAGATGGCTTAACTATTTTTTGGAGGACATCATGCTTAGTTTCAATGATAGGTTACTCTCCAAATCACATTGATCTGGAAGAAACAGAGGTTGGTGGTTTTAAATGGAGACCAAATTCTACGGGTATCTAGAGCGTAATAGATGTAGAGAATCATGAGATCTTTTTAGGGTGTTGTGTCATAAGATCAAACATGTATTGGGTTTGTCTTGGAGACTTTAATGACATGCTTATAGTTGATGAAAAAAAATTACTCAAAAAAGATATGAGGTGGTTTACTATTCATATGAACTATGTTTCTATCTCATTTTTTCTTTTATTTGCATCTTTTTTTTTATTGAATCATTTTGTTTTTCATTTAACAATTATAGTTTGATTTTACAAAATTAATTATCGTTAAATTATGAAATGATATTCAAAATTGTGAACACATAAGACAATACAAAATGAAAAAAAATATCAAAACAATAATGGAAATGCAATATAGGAAGAAAAAAAACTCAATCATAGGGAAAAAAAATTAATGTTAAGTGTGAAATGAAAAACAAAATTGACTTTTAAACTGAGTTTGAGAAATCTATACAACTTCACATTATATTTCTTCACCAAATTGCCTTTTATAATTATTCAAATTCTAAAACATATAAAAAGATCCCAAATACATTTACCTTAGTAAACATGAATGATCCTCGGCAAACCAGCTTAAATAATCATGTACTGATTTACTAATCCACGTTCTACTGTGAGTGAAACCAAAATATTTTGAATATATATATATATATAAAAAAAAGTTCAAACCAAAGAAATTTAGTATTGTTATTAAATCTCTATAACTTTTTATTGATTTAAATTTAAAATTAAATTGTATAAGAGTTATCACGAGGTGATTCAGTTGAATTAATGGGTTTAAAAACAACTTAGATAACTGATAAAAATTATTGTTTGACTTTAAAAAAATTTCATAACGATGTTTTTTTTTTAATATTGATATGGTGATTTAATAGATCAACATGAGTTTCACGGATTAACCTTCAAACATATGACCCAAGTAAACATGAATGATCCTCGGCAAACCAGCTTAAATAAGCATGTACTGATTTACTAATCCGCGTTCCACTATGAGTGAAACCAAAATATTTTGAATATATATAAAAAAAAGTTCAAACCAAAGAAATTTAGTATTGTTATTAAATCTCTCTCTGTCTTCTTATTAATTTAAATTTAAAATTAAATTATATAAGAATTATCATGAAGTGATTCAGTTGAATTAATGGGTTCAAAGACAACTTAGATAACTGGTAAAAATTGTTGTTTAACTTTAAAAAAAATTCATGACAATGTTTTGTTTTTTAATATTGATATGGTGGTTTAATGGATCAACATGAGTTTCACGGATTAACCTTCAAACATATGACCCAAGTAAACATGAATGATCCTCGGCAAACCAGCTTAAATAATCATGTACTGATTTACTAATCCGCGTTCCACTATGAGTGAAACCAAAATATTTTGAATATATATAAAAAAAAGTTCAAACCAAAGAAATTTAGTATTGTTATTAAATCTCTCTCTGTCTTCTTATTAATTTAAATTTAAAATAAAATTATATAAGAATTATCATGAGGTAATTCAGTTGAATTAATGGGTTCAAAGACAACTTAGATAATTGATAAAAATTGTTGTTTGACTTTTAAAAAAATTCATGACAATGTTTTGTTTTTTTAATATTGATATGGTGGTTTAATGGTTCAACATGAGTTTCACGGATTAACCTTCAAACATATGACCAAGTAATGAATTTCATTGGTTTTAAAAAAAAAAATTAATTTTTTCTAGGATAACAAAAATAAACATTTGTAAAATTAAATATTAACTAAATATCAAGATATTTATTTAAGGCTATAATAATTTTATAAAATACATACAAAAAAAAATGTAAATATCAAGATTTTATCACTTATTGAACTTTGTATATATATATTGAACTTTGAACACCAGTCTCGAAGATTTTTGGTAACCTAAAACTAGAAGAATATATAAACTACGCGCGCACTTGTATGGGAGAAGCACATTGCTTCGGACATAACGAGTGGGGTGTATGAAAGGACGTCTGTAGAGAGAGGGACATTAAGCAAAACAAAGCACTAAATTTAGCAAAAGAAAAGGCCAGCAACGTCAGTTTTGTCTTCATTTTCAACAAAGAGTGCTGCTGAGAGAGGTGAGGGGCTAACATGTTGACGTCTGTCTCCCACTAACTTGTGTTGGGTCGGCCGTTTCCAAGACAATACTTTGTGGCTTTGTCACGTCCGTATTAGGATTGCTCTGCCCCCTCTCTCTCACTTTACTTACCATCACTTCACTTCAAAGCTTATATTGTTAAGCGGGGGAAAAATGAGTACTTGAGGAAGAAGAAGAAATGGCAGCACAACGAAAGCATGCGTGTCAGTGAGCATGTTTTATTCCCAGCTGCAATATCTACATGAATAAAAAAACAAGAATAAAAATTAAGAGGACCACAAATCACAAATGTGACCTTTGCATTTTTTTTAAACGAAGTTTTGGTTCTCTGTACGTCCTCTGCAATCTTTTGAAGTTGAAAAGGTAAGAATCTCTACATGCACGTGAAAAGTGAATTGATTTGAATCAAGAATCATTTGTTTTTCCTTACAGTTCAATACGAGATAGGTTGCCCTCCCTGTATCGCAGGCCACCTTTAGACATGTAAATGAATTTTTGTTTAAGTGGTTGATCAGCGTAAATCGTAAAAGAGCTAGCTAGCAGGACATAGCTACACAAAGCTATATTTTTTGTTCAAGTAGTTGATCAAACAGGATTTACAGAACATGAAGATGCTTCTAGCAGGAAAAAGCAATGTAAAAGAGCTCATAATTTATACAGAGTGAAAAATGCAGAGAGGGCTGGCCGATTTTTTCTACAGATGTGAAGTCTGATCATGCTGTCCACATCTTCAAGCAATGCATTAGAAAAGGGTTCAAGGTGAGTGATCATGCTGTCCCATAACGTAGCAAATAAATGATGCTTACGTTACATGCATATGTGATATAATTCAGCCTCGGGTTATATTCGGCCTAACCCTAACGAGGATGGTTTGGGCCAAAACACATCAGTTCAAGTTAGGCTTGGATGATGGCAGCAAGGTATGTATGAGTGTCGGATATGGGCCTCAATTTTGGATTTGGAAAGCATTGGGTCCTAGTTTGGCAAGGCACTACTATAACTTTTAGATTTACCAAGTAATTTTCTCTCAGTATATATGCTCTCAGTATGTCGGTAAGACTTTTATCAACGGGCTCACAAAAAAAAATGCTTCATTAAAAAAACTCTTGTCTGTAATTTATGGTATGTCGGTGAGTCTATTAGTAATAATTTTACCGATAGATTTATTGACATTAAAAGCGCAACAAAAAATATTTTACCCGTTTTATTTCGTTGGTATTTCCATCAGTGAATATAATATATCACCAACAAAAAAAACCTTATATAATTCCATCGATGATTGTTTTTGTCTGACAGGATTTCACTGGTGAATTTAACATATAATTAACAAACAGACCATCTGTAATGTCTTGGTGATTAAATAGTGGCATTTGCAATAATTTTTTGTCAACTCTCTAAAATATGCTGACAAACTAAGCATGTCAATAACCCTGTCAGTAATAATTTAAAAATATATATATTAAAAATCTATTAATATGAAGTAGAAAGTAATTAAAATCAAATATTTATTACAAATTTAAATATTTATAAGTTCAAATACAATTAATCTATAATAAAGGCGTTGGAGTCATGATGTGTACGACGTCGAATGACGAAACTGCCTCCTAAAATAAAAGGGGGGTTTGGGTTTAATCATAAAGTTATGATTAAAAGGTTTAGAAGTCAACATCTAGTATTATGGTCACTAAAAAACCTAATAGTCTGCGAGAGTTTGGCTAAGAAGACTAGTTATGCAAGAGAAAGACGTATCACCCCTAGAACACCTTACCTAAGGAAAGTGGCATTGTTGATTGCTTGTTTTTTATTCTAGATCATTTTCTTATTTGTTGGTCTCATCTAAGGTTCAAGGTAGATCTTTCTTCGTGAGGAAGTCTCTACCATATTGGGTTAAATCATAACTGTTCTAAGTTTTAAACTTAGCATCGCATTTATTTCTTATTTCTTATCTTTAATACTTGAGAGTATAGTGTAATTTTATACCCTTATATATTAAAGTCTACAGCTAAATCTTAATACTCCAAATAACAAACTAATTGTTATGAGATTTTTGGTATTTTGACCAAACCCTAATGGATAATCATAAACTCAATTACAATACCTATTTTGCATTTGTAAAATATGATAAAAATATGATTTTATCCTTTTAAAAAAAGTTACTTGAAAAACCTTTAGGATTTTGTCATTTGCATGAAAACAAAATATTTTTTTGTTTCTGAAATGAAAGTTTATTTTAGAATTTTATTATTATTTGTTTTGAAATTTTGGAGAAAAATCAGATATTTTTTATATCGGGTCTGTATCTTACAGTGTAAATCTACATCCCGATATTAAACAAAATTATTGAACAAATATGTGATTGACCCATAAATAACTTTAAAATGATTCTTGAAATTTTTTAGTTTTTAATTTTTTTATGGGTTGCTCGAGCTCAAAGTCCAAGCGCAGCCTAATCAGGTCGGGTTGAATAAAGGACTGACAATCCACTTTTTTTTAGAATGAGCTAGACCACCCACCCATATGGCTAGGCTAAAATGGGTCCAGCCTATCTTTTCCTCTGCTGACAGCAATTGCATGACGTGAATTAATTCACGTCTTGCATGCGAATAAGGGAAGAAATTGCAAGAGGAAGGGGCGATTACTTGGCGCAGGGGAAAAGCGTCGTTGCTGGTCTATTGGCATGGTTGAGGTGCTGCTGGAGTTGCTCACAATGTCGTTGTTGGAGGTTACTGTGTAGAGGGAAGAAGAAGTCTGCAGTGGCACTGTTGTTCATCCAAAGAATACAGGCGCTTCCTATACTTTAGGGTGTGCCACATACATCCCAATAATCTTTTTTTTTTATAATATTTTACATTTTAAAAATACAGGTGAGGTGAAGAGAATGAGTTGGTGAAGGAGATGCACAGTTGTTAGTGGAGGAGACTGGTGTTAGTGAGGGTGTAGAGGCCCAAAGTTGCAGTGGAGAGAGAGAAGAATAAGGTTGGCGGATGAAAATGTAAAAAAACAGGTTTTTTGCTCACTTTTCACTCTCTTTTCTTGCTCTTCAATACCTGAAATTTACTCATATTTATAGGGGATGAAAAAGGGATATCTTGTCTTTTTATAGGACAAATCTTAACCCTTAATTTAAACAGGAAAGATCTTAATCGTTGGCTGAAAATCATTGTCTTGAGCTGCAAAAATTTGGTTGTAAAGTCATCATCTTAGGCATGATGCGATAACACTTTGGTGAATCACCACTGAGCCACATAAAGAATTGTTGGCCGCCCTCTCTTTGCGAGTCAAAATCCAACAATGTCTTCCATTTTGATATAGGATGTAAATTAAGGAGGTCTATACTTAACAATTGATGAGCTTTGTGCCTCCACGCAAATTTCAACAAGTCACTTTGAAGACTTATTGTTAGGTGTAACCTCATATAATTTGCTATTAAAGAGAAGAAAAGGAAAGAAAATGAATTTATCCAAGAATTTATGGAATTTTATGATGGATATAGGCATTAGCAGCCGGCTAGTTTCAAGAATTTAATTAGTAATATTATCATCGGAGAAATTGTTCAAACCTCCTTTCTTGATTTTTGTTTTAGGAGGTTTATAAAAACCCTCTTAGCCATTACTACTAGGAGTGATATATCCATGTCCCCTCTCAAATAACTCAGAACAAGATTGCAGTGGGCATTACTTCTTTTAAAGCGTGGTTACGATTGTTTTTCAAAGTGTCTTTTACTCGAAAATACATCAAAATAATATTTTTTTATTTTTAAAAAATTATTTTTTATATTAACACATCAAAATAATTTAAAAAAAACTAAAAAAATATTAATTTGAAACAAAGAACAAAATAAAAAAATTTAAATTTTTCAAAAACATTTTTGAAACATAGAAACAAACAGGATATAAATAGTGATACTAAGAAGAAAGTATTTAAAAATAACAATCAGGTACCATAATTTGTTATTTCAAAAAAAAACATTTTACTATTTTTAACATCATTCTCAATTTTATATTCCAAAAAAAAAATTAAAAGTGAAAGTTCAGTATTTTGTTAAAACTTATATGTTCTTAATTGTTCACATAGAATTTCCATCCCAATATTAAATTTAACTTTTGTTTTTGTAAATTCATAATTTCGTGTAAAGAGAGAATTACTAATCTTCTTGAGATTTTAGATTCTTAACAATATTTAAATTAAATATTATATAAACAAAATTTCAGAATTGAAAGCATGCACGTGACAGTGAACATGTTTTATTCCTAGCCTCGATCCCCAACAGCAATATCTATAGTTCAAACACAAATAAGAATTAAGAGGACCACAAATCACAAATGTGACCTCTGCAATTTTTTAAATAAAGTTTTGGTTTTCTGTGCATTTAATTCCCTCAGACGTAGTTTGGGAATGTGGCTTTTTATAAAAAAATAATTTTTTAAAAAAATTATTATTATTCTTTATATTTTTAAATTGTTTTAATGTGCTATGTAAAAAATAATTTTAAAAAAATAAAAATATATGTTATTTTAATATATTTTAAAAAATAATTAATGTTACAATTTTAAAATCCAAGCATGTGGCTATCTTTTCAAGATGATACAAGCACGTGAAAAGTTAATAGATTTGAATCAAGAATCATTTGTTTTTCTTTACAGTTTAATATATAATGTCCTTGAAGCCTGCAATCTTCATTATTTTTATATAAAAAAAAATCATTTAAATATGTATTAATTTTTTTTTATTAATATGAATGTCTGGATTATTTTACGCGCACTTCGACTAATTCTACGGGCCCTGAATTTAATGATCATGTAAGTCTCCAATAGCTCTAAGATTTATAGGACTCGAACTAGTAATTTTTAAGAAGCAAATCTAAAATTTGATATGTTAAACTATATCCCTTGAAATTAATATATTAATTAAAATTTGAGTTAACTAGTCCTACGTGTGTGTGTGTCATTTCTCTCAAGATTTCCTTGTTAAATTATTTATGCTTTTAAATATTTAATAGTTTTACCATATCTTCAACTTCAATTTGCTACCTTAATTTGTATAATGAGTACAAGTCCAAGCATTAATAATTTGAGGCGAGGCAAGATGTAAAGAACGGTCGAACATTTTATTCAAGTAATTATGAGAGGCTGCCTGCCTGGCTGGTCCCTTTTGCACATGATGGCTTCAATGAGTAGCTCATGGTCGATAAAGGAGCATTGATAATTAGAGACCATATTTTTTAACATAGTATAATTAATCTTACCTCATTGACTTTAATGATATCAAAATTAGTGGAAGCTTCGATGGATTAGCCCTAAAACAGGGGCATCGTCTCGGTTTAGCCATGGCTTTGCTGAAACACTGCTCGAAAATACAAAAAAGTATTTTCAATCAAGATATTTTTTATTATATCATGTTTTGAGAGTATGATTGTAGTTGTGATTTAAAATATTTTTTATTTAAAAATATATTAAAATATTATTTTTGAGATCAGCACATCAAAACAATTTTAAAATATTTTAAATATTATTTTAAAAAAAAAATTTAAAAAACACGGGTTGACCCATATTTTCAAAGCTAGTAATAACTCTTTTAGTTTAATCAAGAACACTTCCAACATCCAATATTGAAATTTTTTTATCGCAACTTAATTAGTATAAGATCTCATTCATTCATGATAATTTAGAAACACAACTCATGAGAATCTACCCGCTAATATTATTATTATTATTATTATTATTATTATTATT
>Ga0325405_1000924_pt1 | contig 29176 bp, 12 predicted proteins | sample PopdelMetagenome_21_FD_205663 | JGI IMG/M metagenome (GOLD analysis project Ga0325405, IMG submission 205663) | Populus deltoides microbial communities from Bellville, Georgia, United States - Xylem-Control-R2 | ecosystem: Host-associated > Plants > Phyllosphere > Stem > Wood/Secondary xylem... | reverse complement strand
AAGGGAAAAGAAAAAACAGAGACAAGAGAATCAAATGTCAAGCTATTTTTCCCCTTATCTCTGAGTCATTTTGATCAAATGCTGCAGGGAATCTGACATGTTTCTTCACGACTCAAATGATGAGTTTTCCCATCTCTTTTTTTCTTTTTGGATAACCTTCGCCATAAAATATTATCAATGCTTCTGTTTTCGACAGAGTGGCCGAGGAGGATAAATTAGTTTCATTAACAAGAAAAGTAATTGGATAAAGTATGGGAGACAAAAACTGGAGAAAGTCAAAGAAGAAGAACGTAGGAGTAGAAGATACAAAGTATTAATTCCATCTATGGCAAATACAGTAAGCCTTTCTAAACCTATTCTTGAAGTATTTGGCAAACACGCGAGACTTGATTTTGTGTACGTATTTATTTACGAGGCTGTTATCCTCTCGAAGAGGACAAGCTTATTATCGGCCAATCTTGAGTTGTAAGCAGATCTCTTGTACTCGAACCATGTAAATTCTCTGTACAAGCTTTCTTCTCCTTCCATGAGCGAGGGCAAGGGAGCTATTTTCTCTCTCAAAGGTGGCCCACCAAAATAAATCATTGAAATTCTAGCTTTTATACTGTTGGCCAAGACTCTGTGCCTTACACTTTTAAACCGCCCATTGGTCATAACCTGCACAGCCACCAACCGAACCAAGATTACTTCATTTATTAGTCACATTCAATGAATGGAAGCAAGTATGAAGATTAGAAGTTTCATTCTCTTTTAGTTGACTTTGACTATAAAATGGAAATCGGAACCAATCCTTTAGTAAAGGGCTAAGCTAAGCGTGTACGTAGGAAGCTTTGCTCTTGAAGTCACTTGACATGTTCCATCCACCTCGGAACTCAAATCATGTATATTCCTCAAATGGAAGGAATTTGGACTCTTGGAGCTAGTCTATCACGCCTTCTATGTCTATCACGCTTTCTATGAGGAGGAGATTAGAGCTGTAACAAAACTGGCCAGTGGATTTCATCAAATGATGGGTTGACAGACACCATTAAGTTTCACTGCTGATTTTGTATTTTTTTTTTTTACTGTGTTGAGAACAGCAGCAGTTTAGATGTGTACCTGTAAGGAGTCGCCAACATTGATGAAAAATGAGCTCGGGTCAGGTGGGACTGAAATCCAGCTTCCATCATTAAGAGAGATTTGCAGGCCAGACGTGTTGTTGGATCTTAACACAGAAATGATCTGTGGGTCTGTGTGCTCTCCAAATCCAATCATGTTGTGGTCTTTCAATGCTTGAATCTCTGGGCATGGAGGGTAGTGATTTAGCCTAAAAACAGAGTCACTCTGTTCATCCATCAAAAGTTTACTAAACACATTTCTATTCTGAATCTTTAGACCATCAGCCATCATTTCAAGAATCTCACATGCCATTTTCTTCACAGCTGATACATAATCATTCAAAGCACACCTGAAACATCGAAGCCAAAAGCAGAGTTTAACCCAAAATAAAAATAAAAGAAGCATGATCACAACTTTTCTATGCTTCTCTGGATAAAATTCAAAAAAAATGATTGATTTGTCGGAGTTTCACACCGAAACTTTTCTGGGTTGTCACCAAAAACTGAAGAGAGTCTCTGAGAAACTGATTCTTGATTGGTGGTCAGGAGAAGGTATTCTACCCAACCCACATCACCGTTTTGTCCAATGCTTTTCTTACCATAGCCAAAGGGATTAGGAGGGCTTGCTTTTTCTTTCTCAGAAAGCGGTAATGAGAAGAACTTGACAGCTTCGGATTCCAGCTTCGAAATGAATTCCAAAGGCACGCCATGGTTGACTACCTTGAAAAATCCAAATTCCTCACATGCCTTGACCAGGAGGTGCTTGGAGTCGGGTTTTGAGAGGTCTATTAGAGGGATTCCAGAAAAGAATGTGGTGGGTTTGATGTTTCTTATAAACGAGAACTGTTGAAGTGCTGGCTTGGGCACGAGCACCATGGTTGTTGTTTTCTGCAGGAGGAAAGAAGACAGAGAGATAGAGAGAGCTCGGCTGAGTTGATATACAAAAATGCTACTTATAATATACACAAACGCGCACACAACCATGCTGCTCTAAAGTAATTTTTTTTTTTCATTTTGTTAAAAAAAGTAGAAACCATGTAAATGGTGGGGACATCATAATCTTTCAAAACAGAAAACTAGCCACCAATCACCACCTCCCATCAGGAACAATAACTCTAATCTTATTCTCCTAGAATAAACATAACAAGCTTTATCGCATTAAAAAGATTGTTTGATTTGGATAATGATGTTTTAAAATTCAACATGCTTAGGAATAATGGTTTTTTGAGTGTTTGGATAGAGGATAATCACATGTTCATGTTAATGTTTCGTTCTCTAGAATTCAAGAAGTTGATGATTGGTGATAAAAGAATGAACACTTAAAAAACAGTTTCATTTGGTGGGATTTAAAGACTCTTCGATGATAAAGTCAGTTATTTTTAAAATAGAATTGCAATAAATAAAAAAATGAGTTTTAAACTCTTAAGAGTAAGAGTGTTTGTTTTTAATTATTTATGATAAATGCTTTTTAAAAATAAGAGTAGGAAAAATGTGAATTTTTTATCTGGGTGGTTCAGAGGTTATTTATAGCCTCTAAACTTTGTCATGTTACTTGAATGAAGGGGTTATAACATCATCTCTTCCTGATAGCATTAATAAGAGATAAATATTATTTACACAAAATTAATTATGGATAAATATCCCTTACATAATATTAATGAAGGGTACCCTTTATATAATATTAATTGTTGATGGAAATATTGTAGGCTTTTAGGATACTTTTATGCACCTAGGGATATAGGAAGATGATATAGAGAGATGATTGTTCTTGACTTTTAACATTTTATGTTAAAAGATATAAGAATAAACAAATAAATCCCCGTGACCTAACATGAAGCCTAAAAAGATTATCAACTCAAACAAGTATTTAAACCTAGAAATATTTCAAATTCAAGGGTGACGGATCTAACAGCTTTCTAAACTTATATGTACTTAGGCTCAATGTGTAGCTGAACCTAACCATATTGGTTCTGACATCTTGCCATACTTACATGTATTTAGGCTCGGTGTGTAGTTGAACTCAAAGGTGCTGGGTCTAGCATCTTACCAAACCCGTGAGCACTTGGACTCAACGTGTAGCAGAACCTAAAGGTGTTGGGTTTGGAATCTTGTTAAATATATATGTATTTAGGTTTAACACATAGTTGAACCCAAGAATATTGGGTCTAACAAGCTGAACCCAAGGATGTCGGGTTTAGGATCTTGTTTGATCCAAATGTATTTGTGCTTAACACGTAGCTAAACATAAAAATGTTGGGTTTGATATCTTGCTAGATCTACAAGCATTTGGACTTAATGTGTTGCTAAACCTAAAGATGTTAGGTTTTACATCTTGTCAGACTCATATATACTTGGGCTCAGTGCATAGCTGAACCTAAGGGTGTTAGGTCTAAAATCTTACTAGACCCTTAAGCACCTGAGCTCAACATGTAGTTAAACCCAAGGGTAATGGATCTAACAACTTTCCAAACCTATATATACTTGGACTTAGTGCATAATTGAATCTAAATATGTTGGGTCTGACATCTTGCTAGATTTACATGTATTTTGGCTCAACGTATAGTTGAACCCAAAGATACTAGGATTGACATCTTGCTAGACCCATATGTAGTTGGGCTCAGTACGTAGCTGAATCCAAAGGTGATGGATCTGACATTTTGCTAGACCCATATACACCCAAGCTCAGCACGTAGCTGAAGATTGTGGGTCTGACGTCTTGCAAGACCTACATGCACTTGAGCTCAATGCGTAGCTAAATCAAATGGTGTTAGGGTTTGGTATCTTTTCAGACCCATATGTTCTCCGGCTCAACACGTAGCTAAATCTAAGAATGAGTTTGAAAGCAAGCCAAACTCATGTCATTTGGGTTTAACATTCAACCAAGTCTTGGTATGTTGGGTTACCACCCTATCTTTGGCCTTTTTAATCATGAACTTTTAAGCAAACATATCATATATAGAAAATGCAATGAACCATCATATAATTATCCATTGTTTTTATCACTTAAAAGTAATAGACTTTTAGTACTTAGTATGAGTGAATAACCCAAGAGTATAAGTGATAGTTATGCCTTTTTTTTGACTTTTTAATTTGAATTTTAAAATAAATACTCATAAAAATTTAATTTTTTTTAATATACCAAAATGATGTAGAAAGTTCATCCTTAATATCATTCAAGAATCGATTCAAGCTTTATTTGAACCTACTATGGTTATAAATTAAGCATTTTTTTTTGTTATCAATTTCATGAATAACAATATTTAAACTCTATGATAAAGAAAATATAAATATTTGGTAAAACAAAATTACTTTAGAAAAAGCAAACATGTTATCTCAATTGATTATTAAATAAAAATGTTTTCTCCTACTTTTAATATAAACATCTAAAAGAGTGTTCTCCTTACAAGTACAATAGGGTCAAACAAATCATTAGTTTAACTTTATATGCCAATACGTCCTCTAATAATATTCCAAAATCTAATATACTTAGGAATGAGACTTTTTTAATGTCTGGATAGTGGGTAGTCATATGTTCATATCAATATTCTTTTATTTGGAGCTTAGGAGATAGATGATTGATGTTAAAAATCCGAACACCTGTAAAACAATACTTTTGAAGGGGTTCAGGGACCCTCATATGATAAAGTCAATGATATTTTAGTGAGAGATTGCAATAAATGAGAGAATGAGCTTTAAATTCCAAGAACAAGAGTGTTTATTCTTGTTTTTGTATGATAAATGCTCTCAGAATTAAAGTATGAATACTTAGAAAATAGAAACTATAAACCTATTACCTAGTTGGTTTAAGGAGTATTTATAACCTATGAACCTTGTCATGTTGCTAGAATTAAGGGGTTGGAGAGTAATTTTTCCTGATAGCATTAATGAGGGATAAAAATCCCTTACACAACATTAAATAAGGGACAAATATCTCATACACCATATTAATATGGAATAAATATCTCTTACATAATATTAATGGTGATGAAAATATGGGAGGCTCTTAAAAGACTTTTATATACCTTGAGTGCAGGGAGACGAATATCCTTAACATAAAAGTCATAAGAATAAATAAATAAAGCCTTATGACTCAACATGAAGCCTATAATAATCGTCAGACCTACCCCACTTAGGCTTGACATGATGCTAAGCTCACAGGTCCACTTGAGATCAGCATGTAGCTGAATCTAAGGATGTTAGATCTTGCAGCTTGCAGACACATATGTACTTGGACTTAGCGCGTAACTGAATCCAAGGACATTGAGTGTGACAGCTCACCAAACTCATGTCTACTTAAGTTTAGCGTGTAGCTGAACTGAAAGTTATTGGGACTAACAACTGGCCAAACCCATATCTGTTTAGGTTTAGCGTGCAGCTGATCCAATAGAAGTTGGATCTAATATCTCACCAAACCTTTTTTTTTTCTTAGCACGTAGCTAAATGTAAGGATATTGGGTTTAATATCTAACTAAATCCATGTATACTTGGGCTCAACTTGTAGCTGAACTCAAGGATATTGAGTTTGGTAACTCGCTAGACTCCTGTATGTTTGGGCTTAGTGTGTAGCTAAACCCAATGATATTGAGTGTGACAACTCGCCTGACCTATGTGTTTTTGGGCTTAGCACGTAGCTAAACCCAAAGGTGTTAGGTCTGAGTAAGCCAGAGACCTATGTTATTCAGGCCTGATATTTTGCCAAGTCTTGAGATGTTGGGCATGAACATAAGCTCTACCCTTTTATTATTGGGTTATCACCATACCTTTTATCCTTTTAAGTATGGACTTATGCTAGAAATAATTTTTTTAAAATATGTTGATACATCACAATTGTTTCATCTTTGACAACAGACTTATTTTATATAATATTATAATGTTTTTCTTCATAGCTATTTGTAATTCAAGATCCAAAGATTAGTTCAATTCAGTTAAGCTGATTCACTTTGTTTTAAAATGCTTAAAAATTCAAAAATTTATTAGATTTATTATTCAATTTTCTTAAATAAAATAAGTGTTTGTTAAATTAAAAATCATTTCAAAATTAATTTTAACATTGCACATATAAGAAATATGTTATGATAACATTCATATGTCAATTTTTCAAGAAAAAGAAAATCAACCCACTTCATAAAAATATACAAAATCAAATAGTTCTCATTATATTTTTTTCATAAAAGTAAAAATTAATTTAAACTACAAAAAGTAAGAAAAATATAAAAAATAATAAAAATATCCCAAGAACTTTATCTTTACTTTAGATTTATTAATTAAATATTAGATTCATTAATCAAATATTTGATGAATATTAAAGATAAATAAGCTTTTATATTTACACACACACACACACACATGAACAAAGTTAATGTCATGTATAATCAGTTGATTAGCTACCTAACATATATACTAACAATCTCTTACTTGCACTAAAGTCAATCCCTCATGTATCAAATACTATATCACATTAGTTAATGATAATTCTTTTACTAAGACAATGGCTTAGTAAGAGGATCTGTAAGATTCTCTTTAGTATGTACTCATTTTATCTTTACATCTTTCATTTATGTGATTCTTTAATCAATTATAATTGTTTAAGTACATCTTTGGATAATTGATGAGATCTTGGTTCCTTTGCTTGTACAATGAATCCATTATTATAACAATACATTGCTACTAGATCAACAATGCTACGAACCACACCTAATTCAGTAATGAATTTTGTTGATTCAAACAACCTATTTTGTCTCCTCAAACATAGAGGTGCACTCAACTATAGTTGAATAATCTACTTTAGTCTCTTATTTGGAACTCTTCCAACTTACAACACTGTTACTTAGAATAAAATATAACCAGACTGAATTTTTTATTATCAATATCATATTGAAAACTAGTAACAAAATAATCATGAACTACTAGTTAATCTCCTTCATAAACCAGAAAACATTCTTAATTGTTTTTAAGTATTTAAGAGTATTTTTTATTATCTTCCAATTACTCTCACTTAGATTAGATTGGTATCTTTTTGTTATACTCAATACATAAGATACATATGGTCTTATACATAACATCACATATATTATGGATATTATATATCTTATATCCATAGTATATGGAATAATTTTCATCCTATCTCTCTCAATTTGTGTTTTAGAGCACATATCCTTAGAGAGACGTATCATATGTAAAATATGTAAGTATTCTCTTTTGGATTATTTCATGCTAAACCATTTTAACATCTTATCTATGTACATGGATTGAGACAATCCAAGCAACTTTTTAGATATATTTTTATAGATCTGTATTCTCAATATATAAGTTGCTTCTCCAACATCTTTCATGGAGAAATTCTTTGACAACCAGATTTGTACTAACTAAAGTAAAGAAATGTCATTTCCAATTAATAATATGTCTTCTACATATAATGTTAAAAAAATGGTTCTACCCTCACTAACCTTTTTATAAACACAAGTCTCATACATATTTTTTTTATGAAATTAAATTGTTTGATTATCTCATCAAAATGGATATCCCAACTTATTGAAGCTTACTTAAGTTCAAATGAATTTTTATAGCTTGCATACTTTATTAGCAAATTCTTTAGATTCAGAACTTTCAAGTTGTGTCATATACAAATATTCTTGAAGATTTTCATTCAAGATTATAATTTTGATATCTATTTGTCAAATCTCATTATCATAGTATATAGCTATATCAAGCAAAATCTTTATGAATTTTAACATAGTCATCAACAAAAAAGTTTCATCAAAGTCAACCTATTTATCTTCATTTGTAATATTTGGAAACTAGTCTATCTTTATATGTTCGTACTTTAGCTTTTATGAGTTTTATCCCTTTAAGACCATTTAATATCCAATGGGTTTTATCCCTACAAGTGGATTAACCAAGGTCCATATCTAGTTGATGGACATGGAATCCATTTTAGATTTTATAACCTCAAACCATTTTTTAGATTCAATAAAAAATATTAGTTCCATGTAATTGACAGGCTCATCAAGTACAAGTAATTTATCCTTTTTAGCTTTTATGAGAAGTCCATATCTCATTAGTATGCATGACATGTCCTACCAAATCTATAGAGTTCTTGTGTTTATTAAGCTTTAGGCTGAACATCCAATTATAACCTCAAGTTTAGGTTCCATTTAGATGTCAATTTGTGGCTTTTGAACTTCTTCAAGTTCTATTTTCCTCTCATAACTCCTTTAAAGAATAAATTCTTTCTCTAGAAAGGCAGCATGCTTTAAGATAAATAATTTTGCTCAACTAGATTATATAAATAATATCTAATACTTTCTTTTGGTTATCCCACAAACTTATATTTATGTAACTTGGTGATCATTATTTCATTGATATGACCTAGTCTACAATACCATAAATAATATAGATATTAATTATCTAATTTATTCTTGCAATTTATATTGAACCTAGGCATTTTAAGATTGAGTATTTACAAATCATTTATATAAGAACCATATCCATAATAAATATCATTATTATAGAAGAAATAACATTTGCCTTTAATAACAATTTTAAATCCATTCAAAAATAGATATGATATTTCTAGAAAGTACTAGAACAAATAATAATTATCAAGTTCTAATATCAGCCCACTTGGTAAAGTTAATGCAACAAATCTTGATTCATTACTAACTCGTAGGTCTACTTTACCTTTATTCAATCATAGACTCACATAGAGTAGAAGCTTCAATAAGCTTTTTAGCCTTTTTGGTTGCAAAATAATCTTTGCAGGTCCTCCTATAGTGGCTTTCTTTGCCACAATAATGATAAGTTCTCTTGTCATTCTTGATGCCCTAAGTAGGCTTTTAGGCATGAATTGCAGGATCAAGTCAACGCTTGACTCATGGTCTATGGCAAAGCCTAATTGGCCTAGTTTCTTAAAATAATCAATCATCCTCAACACATGGGTGTTCATCAACAGGCCCTCTGTCATCTTACAATAAAACAATTCCTTAGAGGTCTCATACCTCTCAGTCCTACTAGTTGCATCAAACAACTCTTTGAGATGCGTAATTATTATATGGACATTCATATTTTCATGTTCTATTTGAAGTTTAAGTGATATATGGACTAACTTCACATAAGTAGCATGTTTATCGCCATCAATATGACATTGATATTTATTTCTAACTTCATTATCAACATCCTCATAAAGGACAAAAGGAATTGTATTTTTCAAGAACATATAACCTTTTTTCTTAGAACAATTCTCACATTTTAGTATCATTCCAAGAAGTTTGGTTGAGTCAATTTATTAGCATCAAATATGCTACGTAGAGATATATTTATTTTACTCATAGTAATTTATCAACTTATTCATGTAAAGATTACATGTATTGGTTTCATGGATAAATAATTATAATCAGATTTAAATAAGGTTTTTAATCATAATTTGGTCTCCCATTATTTTCCTGGAATTTAATAGCCCTCATTATTAATTCGAGAAACCTTGCTTAGATCTTCTAGTGGTTTAGGATCTCATTTAATTTATATGAACTTAAGTAACATAACAAGTCATTTGGTAGATAACATAGCTTATCAATCACATCTTTGTGTAACTCCTAGATTAGTTAGGTGACAACTTTTTGTCTGAACATATCATATATGTTTCACCTAACTACTACCTTTAATCTTATATGATCATGAGTAACTCATCCAAATCATATAAGTTAATTAAGTAGGACTCGATATTATAGTATTAAATATATTTGATTAATGGTAACCTCGAGCAATTCAACAAGTTATCCATAAATAAAACTCTAGTTTTATGCATATAAAATTGGAAGACAACAAATCATGTTATTAACATATACTTAATATATTAATGGGAGATTTATTATTTTAATTAAGTCTCATTCCTTGGCATTAGTGACATATCATACCTAACAATTACATATAAATATACACCATTAACATGTCATTCTAATTAGATGATTATGGACATATCTAAATTAATTGCCTCGAGTCATCGAAGGGAATTAGGTGGTCAAAACCTAGGTAGCTATTGCAAATTTTCATAAGTCTTTTGTCATCTGTTAGAGATAAACCAAAAGGTGCTTCTTCTTTTTTCCTGGTAGACTAAAAACTACAATGCATTTAACACTTTTTACCTGCAAAGGAAATATCAGAAACAAGGCTATCTATCTCTAGAACTGGATATAAGTAAACGAGGCTGCTATGTTAAAATTGGGTTTTGCTTTAAATGAGTACTTTTAAAAATAAGAATACAAAGAATACGTCATTGAATAAAAGGACAAGAAAATAAATAAAGTATGAAAGTAAAAGAATGCTTGTAAAAGAAAATAAAGTAATACAAAAAAAAATTGCATAAAATTAAAGAAAGAAATTATACATATGGGGTTCGCCATCATTTTCACTATTGAATGACCTATTTATCTTTATATATAATGTTTGAGTTCCATATAGATATATAATTTTAATTATGTATAAATTGTTTATGTCAAATACGAAACTTACACATAGAATTTTAATACAATCTAAACTTCTTTGTACTCATAATCATATAAATTCTAACTAATCTACAACTCTAAATAATTTAATAGGTTGAGGACTCCTATTATGAGTACGATTGAATCTTCTTGTTGATTGTGCAAACCCAAACTCTTGCAATCAATTGCTTCTATTTGATCAATCATGACTTTTGCTCAATTAGAACTATTTAATCTTGACCAACTTCATTATTCATGATCGATTTTAGCTTCTTTTTTTTCCTATTTGGTTATGAACAATTAATGTTCTTACACAGTTGATATATGAAAGATATTTTTGATGTAAACAAAACCCCTATATTTTTTTTAATTTCTTGAATGAAAGAATATTCTCTCATCATATTTATATTTAAATTGGTCAATCAAATCAATCATCAATGATATGTCAAGTGACTTTGTTCGCCCAAAAATATCTATCCTACTTTTATGTGTATGACATATTATTGAATTAAACAATTTTCAAAGCAACATTTGCTTTGAGATTTAGGTGTAACATTTAGAATTCAATGAATTATATGTTTAACCTGTAATTAATGCCCAACTTGTTATCCCTTCTATAAAATTCTTAGACTCCTTTTTAGTATAAATCATAAACTCTTTTAGAAACGATATAATCCAAAAAAACCTAAATTCTTATAGAAATGGTATCTTTAAATTCATATCCTCATCGTACAAATTGTATCTCCCTTATAGACTGGTATATCCTAAACAATACTCTAAAAAAAATGTTAAAATATAACCTTAGTTTATACAAAGAAAGAATTCACGAGGAAAAAAAAAGAGTCATCTTCTTTGAGATGATCACATGAACCTCCACATCTGAAGAAACACATTATTTCATGATCTTGCATTGTGAATGCAAACTATACTGACCTTGCCGAATAAAATGCAACAATGCTTTGGTGAAGAATGGAAAAACAAGAAAATTTTTATATGAATCAATTGTCTAAACTATTTGTTAAGGTATAAGAATCATTGACTATCAACTCTTTGTTTCATGTTCATATGTAGAGACTTAATATATAACCAATCTTTCTTCAACAAGTAGACAAGGAAGTTCACTTATATTTCAACATCATAAAAGATTTGCTCATTTTTTATTTTGCAGTTTCCAATAACAACACCCATACAAAGACTTTTCTTCAGTTAGAACTTCATAATTGCCTAGTTTTATTATCCTTAAACACCAATAAACTAGCAAAGAGAAGAATTTGTTATGGGCTATAAAAACCAAACCCCCTACAAACTAAATAGAAACATAAAATAGAGAAACATAAAATAGATGGAGAGTTTTAGAAGAAAAATATTATGAGGCTCTTTTACTATTGTAATTGACTATCTTTGTCCTTTTTTTTATTTTTAACAATTTCATCAATACAATCTATATTTCATATATTTTTTTTAATGAAATCCAACTTATTTTCATATCAGTGTATCAATCTTCTGCATAAAAGAGTTTTTAATTTAATTACATAGTTTAAAAGATAAATTGTTTGATGTTATCCTAATTATTTGCTTGTATTTGACATACAACCTAAGTTTTATTGTTATTTAAAAAAATACAAGTTATAGTATGAAAAACAACCTAATTACAAGGCTTAAAACAAAAATAATATAATTCTAGAGCTACTTCACACCAATAATCTCTTGATCGATCCTATAATTTCCCTATAAATCTCATTTTCAACTCCCATATAAGGATTGTACTTCTTTAAGTATCCATCTCTAATTAATCAAAAGTGTAACTCCTCATCTTGATTTCTTAGGTGATAAGCATATCTTTTAAGAACTTTGTCAACAGTGCATATAGCCTCTTAGTTTGGGGATCATTTACCAAATTTGAAATCCTTATAGATAATAAATAGTATGGCCTTTCGCAATAGTTATCTAATTGTAAAACTCTTTAATTGAACTTGTTTTTATATGTTCCCTAGAACTTTTTTTATGTGTTAGTAAGTGATCTAACATAGTAATTCTCACATCATTCAAATCCTCTAACTTTATTAACATAGTAGATTGATCATCTAAGTTATATGTGTCACATGTGCAGCCCTCTAATTGATTGTACTAAGAGTTCCATAAGCGATATAAAATCGTGGTTATAAGTATAATAAATGGCAAAACTCTTAAATAAATCTTCTTTAAAGTCCTAAATGCTCATAATACATTTGATAATACATCATGTCAAGCTTTAAGATTGTTTCTAACCAATTTTTGTTAGTTAAGAATCAAAGTTTTATTGGTTGGTTATGCTTTCCTGTTAGCTTGGGCATAAGAATGAATTATTTTAAATCCACACTCTTATGTAAATTGCTTGACATGATCCCCAGTAAACATTGACCCTTCTTAGTAATGATGGTTTTTGAAAGTCCAAATCTATATGAATTTGATTATGGCTTCTTAATTGATCGATCAATAAGGAATAATTTTAACTCACTTAGTGTAGTAATATATATATGTCCACAAGGACATTATTATGTCTCTTTGATGATGGTGGATATAGTTTATAAGTAATATTCATTTTACATCCTCTAAATGCCATGATTAAGTTTTTCGATGGCATATGTTGGATTGGATAAAATTACTAGCATTCTTGACACTTTTTTGCATATCTAATGCAATCATTGGTTATTCCTATCTAATAAAGTTATGATTCATTATTACTTATCTTATCTCGATGTCATAATAATGAGCTATATAAAGTCTTTTATGAACCTCAGATATGACCGATAAAGCGTTTTTAGGTCTTAAGCATTTAAACAAGACTCTAGTTTTATGTTTCTTGTATAATATGTTTTATAAGAAGACATAATTGGTCACTTTTAGCCTAAAGGATCTTGAAACGTTCTATAAAGTGTCTTGTAAAAAAAATTAATTATCTATTTCTAATCCTTTTGAGAATCGAGAACATTAATTGATATTGTTAAGACCTTTCAGCTATGTGTTATATATATATATATATATATATATATATATATAACATGGCATTATATTCGTTTTCTCATGATCAAGCTCCTATTGGATATTAACAATAGATGGTCGCTCGAAATTCCTCATAATAATGATGTCATCATGATTAAAAGTTGTTTTATATCCTAGTTCATATTAAGTCAAGTCATTAGATTCTATATTTTTCCTTCTTATTAAAAAAAAATTAAATCAGAAAACCTTTCAATAATATTTTTGGCCACTTGATAGTATAGATTTAGTGTAAGATGTTCACACTTATATTCATCAGCTAACCCGTTTATGATAAGTAAGGAATCTCCTCTTCCTTTGATAGATTTTGTTCTTAACTCCAAAAGTATTTTTAGATCTATGATTAAGGCTTCATATTTAGCTTGATTATTAGAGTAAGGAAAATCAAGCATGACCTATTAGGGATATTATTACCACCCTTGCACCAACCTTGTTTTTTTTTAGAACCTTTCAACCACAACTACCATGGAACAAGTTCTACTATGGTGACGTTGATGTCTTGCTCCATCTCATGATCAATGTTGATGTATGAGTGATCAACTAAGAAATTAGTCAAAGTTTGGGCTTTAACTACTTTTTATGGCATATAAAGTAGGTTAAAATTAGACAATGTTATCGTCCATGTATTAATATGACCTCTTAAAAAAAGTTTCAACAATATTTATTTTATTAAATTTGTTTTGCATATAACATATAAATCAACTAATAACATATATCGGGTTTACTTAATATAAGATAAATACAAGGACACACTTAGTTTTTATATCGGTGTGTAATGTTCTTCAACTTCTATAAGACATAAATGAGACACTAATATTTTTTTCATAACAATCAGAATCGTCAATAAGGGTGTAGATATCCAAGTACTTAGTCTTTACAAACCCTTTTTTGTTATATTCCACTACATACCTTCAAGAATAAGTTTAATGCATTCTTGCTTTGTTATAGCTACAATACAATTAGTTTTTAGAGTTTTGAATTGAAAGCCATAACTTTCAATAGACTCTCTTAGATCCTCAAATATCCTAGCTAAGTTAGCCAATATGACCTTAGGTTCTATATTGTAGAAGTGCTTATGAAAATTAGTCTCCATCCTTTTCTAATTATTGATAGAGATAGATGGCAACAAAAAGAACTAATGGAATGTTGTTTTGGTCAATGATGAATCAAACAAGCTTATCTTTATAAAAGGATTTATTGTACCATCATTATATTGATTAGTTAATTTAGTGGTGTAATCACTTATAAATTGGTTGTCTTCCGTAAAAAATTATTTTTAATGAGTTATTGTTATACCTCTAGGAATTGGAAGCAACATATCTCTTATATGTGAATGATTGTATATAAACCTAGCTATTCATCCAATTATAACCCCAACTCTCTTAGATGTTGGGACAATTTAACCCTATATATTTTTCCATATTCATCTAATTTATAGCCTTATCTCTCTTAAGTGTTGAGACAACTTAAACCTATCTATTTTTCCCCATGCTTGTTGTTTAACATTTACTCGTCCTATGTTTTCATCTTTTCACACTGTGTTAACTATAATTTGAGCTTGGATATTTGGTTCATTTAGCTTGATATGAAGCTCTTCTATGTTAAAAGAAAATCCCGACAAGAAAGTAATGCTAAATTTGAAAAAATAGATTTGAATTTTATTACTTCAAATAAATTGAAACTGAGGGCAATCAAATTTAACAATGAAACAAAAAACAACCTCTTTTTTTTTAATTATTCATGATGATTGGATTTAGAAATCTTAGTCCGTAAAGTTTTTTATTTTTTTATTTTTGATTCTTGTTTATTGAGGTTTTGACATTTCAATTCTACATTTAATTTATTTTTCATTTTAGTCTATGGGTTTTGTAATGAGAGAGTGTCGCCAAAAAATAAAGGAGATAAAATACAGTCGGTTGGTCAAGTTTCGAGAAAACAAAGGTCTAATTTGGTGCCAATATGTTCCCTTATCGATAAAAGTGCTATTAAAGAGTTTTTTATTTTTCATATCACCAAAAAATGTATATCAGAATTGAGAAAGGATCTTTTTTGTCAATTTAATTCTATGTTTTTTTTTTACAAATTTAAAAGTGTGTTAAGTTGATAGATTAACTTATTGAGACTTTAAGGGTATTTATTAGGTGCTTCTAGGTGAAAATACATTAAAAAATAGTTTTTTATGTCCAAAAAGCCATAACCGATTTCCCATCCACCTCTCTAATGGTCAAAATTTGGGTAAGAAAATGGCATGTTGTCTAGTTTATTTCCTTTTAAAAAAAAAAAGATAAAACAACAAATGATATGTCTTATGCCTTTAAACAAATAAAAAACTCTAGGAGCACGGACCTGGTCTTCATTTTATTGAGCCAAGTGTGTGGACCCCATCTCTTTGACCCAAACACCTGACTCATTTCTATATTTTATTTCCTTTTTTTAATTGAAATGCATTGTAAAAAAAATTCTTAACATGATATTTAAATTATTATTCAATTTCCCATAGTTTTTAAATAATATTATAAATTTTTATAAGAATGTTAACAATTTCTTTTCAATTATTATGTGCCTAATATGCAAAAACAAATGCTCATGAATATTCAATGAAAATAAAATTTATAACTTTTAAAAACATGTTTTAGTTAAACACAATAAAGAGAAGCAATAATAATGAAATGAAGTTTAGATTGAAAAAAAAAATATTTTTCTTACTTATTTCAAATTGTTGAAATTTTTAACAAACCTTTATTATTATTGTCATTGCCTTTTATTCAAAAAAATATGCTCCTGGTAAAAAAAAAAATGCAATTTGTTTTAAGAACATTAAGGCATTTTTTGTGATGATATTATCGATTGTTCTATAGATAATTATGTATTAGCTTGATATGTAGAGTTTTTATAATAAATTTCTCATTAATATTGAATGAATAAAATATATGTTTTCTTTTTTTGTAATTTTAATTTTCTTATATAATTTTTATTGAAAAGTTATTATTCTTGTTTTTTAAGATAGTTATGGAGAGATGATCGTTTTATGATTTTTTTAATTTTCTTAGTTGAAGATTCCTTTCACAGTCATAAGAGCTTTTTCTTAAAACAAATACTCCTCATAAAAAATACATGTTTTTGTCAAAAGTTAAAAAAAAATATGAATAAGAAAATTTAGTTTTTTTTATTAAAAAGATAGGCATTTTCCTTTCTATTTAATAGTTTTTCCAAACTTTTTTTTTAATGATTCTTGTTGTTTTTTAAATAAAATATATTGTTAACAAAAAATAATTTTTGATGTAAAAAAAAAGTACATGAATATGAAAAGACAATTTCAATGAAAAAAAATATATTTTTCATAAATAATTTTATTCATTGATTTTTCTATGAATGTCTATTTTTATAATAATTTAATAAATATAAAAAATTTAGAAATCAAGTTTATTAAACTTGTTCATATGATAGTTCACAATAAATTGCGAAATGTTTTGGGGCAATGACTGGAAGATCATGTCAACAATTATTTCATGGTCCATGACAAAATCCAATTGGCCCAATTTCTTAATATAACCAATTATTTTCAAAATATAGGTGTTCACTGAAAAACCCTCTCTCATCTTACACTGAAAAAATTCTTTAGTTTGCCCAACTTTAAGAAAATTGATGATATATTCATAAATGTTGTAAAAACTCTTATTAAGGTTACTAAAGGAACAACCCACTTAGTTATTAGCATGCACTATGTTGTAGACCGGGTCAATTTTATTTCAATATAAAAATGTCTAGGCGTTGCTAATATTTTTTTCTAGTAAAAAAAATTAATCATGTGGAGATTGATCCGATGTGTCTTGTTCGACTTTCAAAGGCAACATGGATAACCTGTAAAAACATAGTATGATTCAAAATAAATATTGAAGATAATATTGTTTTTATAAATATTGAGACGATAATATATTAGATTGATTCGAGTCAACCTGGGTCAGCCTACCAATCCATATGTTGGGTCATGAGATCACGATAACCTTATATAATGCAAATAAAAACAAATCATGAAGCCGAATATCCAATAAACCTAATGTTGAATGATAAAATTAAAAAAAAGACAAAATAATTACCTAATTCAGTCTCATACCTTTTACTCCTACTAGTCTCATCAAACAATTCTTTGAGATGGATAATCATAGTATGGACATCCATATTCTCATGTTGCCTTTGACGTTCAGGTGATATACTAGCTAACATCACACATGCAGCTTGTTCATCGTCATTAACATTACACTAATGTTCATTCCTAACTTGTTCTTCAGCATCCTCAACATAATTGGATTTTCTATAACATACAACCTCTTCTTTTACTTAAGAACAATTCTCATATTTTGTTGTCAATCTAAGAAATTTGGTCTAGTCAGTTTGTTAGGATCAAATATGCTTCATAAGAATATGTTACTACTCATTATATCTATCAACCCATTAATGTAAAGAAAATGAATATTAATTTCATACATACATATTTAAATCCAAATTTAGATAAGGTCTTTAATCCTAATTTGATCTTCCACTATTTTCTTGCAAATTAATAGCCCTCCCTATCAATTCAAGAAATCTTGCTTAGATTTTATTAGTTGGTTAGGATCCCATTTAATTTATTTGACCTGGGATGATTCAACAAATCAAAATATATTCAATTAGATAGATAACATAGTTTATCAATCACATCTCTAGGTGACAACTCATTGTCTAAACATATCATATATGTTTCGCCTAACTCATGTCTCTAACCTCATATGATCATGAATGACTCATCCAAATCATATATCTTAGTTAAGTAGAACTTAATTTTATAGCATTAAACATATTCGATTAATGGTAACCTTGAGTGACTCAACAAATTATCCATGAATAAAACTTTGGTTTTATACATATAAAATTAAAAGACAGTTTTTCATATTCTCAACATGTATAAACATATACTCATAGCATGTCATTCTAATTGGGTGATTATGAATATATCTAAGCTAATTCTCTTGAGTCATTAAAAGAAATTAGATGATTAAATCTTAGGTAGCTGCTGCAAATCTTCATAAGTCCTTTGCAAACACATCGGTTATAGCCTTCATTGCCATTTCTTTCTTCGATTTGGATTATAAAAAATTTTCCTATCAAATTCCTACATTTCTAAATTACATAACATTTACATAATTAATTAAGAAACCTTGAATTATATTCTAGAGGAATTAGATGACAAAATAATTTACAATCTAGAAGAAAAATAGAGATAAGATAGGACACGCAAACCCTATTTAATAAAAATTACAATCTTTAAACCATAAAATAAAAACGCAATCACATTGGTCTTTAATGTTCATAATTATCCATCATGCATAAAAACATTTTAATATCACGATAAATAACATCGCATGCTTCAATTTTAATTATTGGCTTTGTGTGATACTATAAAATAATATTTATAACACTTAGAAATATTCAAACAAATCTAATTTGATAATTTCCCAAACAAAAAAAAATTTATTTAACATAAATTCCATGAAAAATATTTTTCAAAATTTAATAAGAAAATTAATCACATTAAAATTATTATTAATATCCTAAACTATTTTAGGATTAATTAAATAAAATTTTATGGCTTAAAAAACTCATTATTTTATAAAAACTATTTTTCTACATATTATATAATTAAACCATTTAATTAAATCTTAATCCTATCAGGATATGACAAAACTAAAAAAGTTTGAATTAAACATTTTAATTCAATCATAATCTAATTAGCGAAATTAATTTTATAATTAATTTAATTTATAATTTTCATATAAAATCATTATTTTATATATGGAAGGGTAAAATCATAATTTCAACCTCAAATATACCTAAGGTTAATTAGATATAAATTATAGTAGAATCATAATTCTACCCTTGAAAACCCTAAACAAAGCTTAAAGGTAAAAGTGACAGTTCTATATTCCTTGTGCTTTATTATATATACTCCTTTAGATATATATATATAATATCATTATATAGGAATTCTAATAATTTTAAATGATCTTTCTGTTTAATATATCTTTCTAACAATATAATATAGTGATAATAGGTAAAAAGATTAATATAATAATAAATAAATAATACATACAATTTTTAAATCAAGGTGCCTATTCTATGACAATTCTCAACAACTTACCTTTTATTTTGTGCCTTTAGTGGGCTTAGTATTTTTGGAAATCACAATGGCTTCTTTATCTCTTCATGTTAAAAAAAACAAGATTTTTTAAATTTGATGGGAGCAAATTTCATCTATTTTTTTCAAGACTTAGACTTGGATAATAATACAGATATCTATTCAATATAATATGGTATAACTTGTGGCTTCTTTCAAACAGAAAAGAAAGGACAGGTATAAACATAAATATGATATATGAGTAAATAAGCTATTTGAAAATAAGTCACGATTCAGGCAGATATTTGAAATAAATGCAAAACCTATATATGTATGGATAAGGGATAATATGAGGGGGCTCTGATTATTTTACTTTTAGATCTAATGAATTGCTTTGAAAGATTCTCAACAGAATAATGCAAGTTGATGAAAGTTCATCTGGAAACAAAAAAACATAAAGTAAAATTTGTTTTGGCCGATTCCCCACTTCTAATAAAATGCAACTAGATCTAGTATGAGTTGGCGAGTAGAACATATATGGATAGAACTTATAGTGGGGTCTCAAAAAATAAATAATTCATATTAGGCTATTATACTTTTTTAGGTTCATTGGGGTTTTTATTGATTGAAATTTCGAGTTATCTTGACAGAAATTTGATATCTTTATTCCCTTTTCAGCAAATCCTTTTTTTTTCCACAAGGGATTGTGATGTCTTTTTATGGGCGTGTTGGTTTGTTTATTAACTCTTATTTGTGTTGCACGATATTGTGGAATGTAGGAAATGGTTATGATTGATTTGATAGAAAAGAACGAAATAATATGTATTTTTCATTGGCAATTTATAGGAAAAAATTGTCGCATCATACTCCGACTCTTTATGAGAGATATTTAATCTATCAGAATAGAAGTTAAAGAGGGTTTTTATGCTCGACGTGTCCTTTATATAGAAAGCAGAGGCCAGGGGGCAATTCCTTTGACTCATACTAATGAGAATTTGACTTCACGAGAAATTGAGCAAAAAGCAGCAGAATTGGCCTATTTTTTGCATGTACCAATTCGAAGTATTTTGAAATAAATCAAAGCTCTTTTCTTAGCAAGAGGTAAAAAACCAAAAATCCTCTTTGTTTTCTTTCTATAACATAATTTAACTGAAATTTATTCATAAAACTAATGAACCGAAAAAGACGTGTATTATATATATATATATATATAACATAAAAACTTAAAAACAAAACTTTTTTTTATCCGCCAGCTATTTTTTATGCGTATGTAAATTCACAAAATTCAAGGAATAATAAAAAAGATGGAATATATTTGCAGGTTCAAAGCTTTTTATTCTAAATTCTAATATTAGAATAGGACTTATGCTTGATAGAAATATTAGATCATATAAAGTTGATGAATGAAGCGGATTCATAAAAAATTCGTATATGCAAAAATGGAAAAAAAAAAAAAGAAGAAAAGCATTCATTCCCTTTCTATATCTTACATCTATAGTATTTTTCTCCTGGTGGGTCTCTTTTTCATTTAATAAAAGTTTGGGATCCTGGAATACTAGTAAATCTGAAACTTTTTTAAATGATATTAAGAAAAGAGTGTTTTAGAAAAATTAATAAAATTTGAGGAACTTTTCCTGTTGGACAAAATGATAAAGGAATATCCTGAAATACTTTTACAAACATTTCGTATCGAAATCCATAAAGAAAAGATCCAATTGATCAAGATGCACAACAGAAATCATATAGATACAATTTTGTACTTCTTGACAAAATGGTTAATCTTTTTTAGTTAATAAAGAACGTTATATTCTTAATTCTTGGGTTCAAGAATTCATATATAACTTAAGTGATACGATAAAAATCCTTTTTATTCTTTTATTAATCGTCTTATGTATAAGATTCCATTCACCTCATAGTTGGGAACTAATGATTAGCTCTTTCTACAAGGATTTTGGATTTCTCATAATGATCAAATTATATCTGGACTTGTTTCCACCTTTCCAGTCATTTTTATATAATTTTTAAATATTGAATTTTTTTTTATTTAAATTGTGTATCTCCATCACTTGTAGTGATTTATTATTCAATGAATGACTAAAAAATGATCCATTAATCCAATTAAAATGTTTTTTATTTTGTCCATAAGTAAAATAAAACATTCAAAATTTTACTTTTTTTATACACTTATTTGTTCTATACATCCAAGAGAATCAGATTCCTCCTATATTTTAGTAAAAAAAATTCAGTAACTAACAACATCATAGATAGGGAACTATCCTAGCAACCTATCTAATTTTATTGTAGAAATTTTCTAGATCAACGAATGGATCATGCAAACTAGAAAGACCCTCTCTTAGATAAAGAAAAAGATTACTCGCTCCATTTCTGTATCGTTCATGATATATTTAATAACTGAGGCATACATTTCAAATGCATATCCCATTTTTGCACAGCAGAGTTATAAAAATCCACACGAAGCAATTGGTCGTATTGTATGCATGAATTCTCATTTAGCTAATAAGCACGTGGGTATTAAGGTTCCACAAACAGTACTTCTTGATATTGTATTTGAAGCAGTTGTTTGGATTCCTTATGATATGCAGCTAAAACAAGTTCTTGCTAATGGTGAAAAAGGAGCTTTGAAAGTGGGGGCCGCTCTTATTTTACCTGAGGGGTTTGAGTTAGCCCCTCCTGATCATATTTCGCTAGAGATGAAAGAAAAGATAGGTAATCTCTCATTTCAGAGTTATTGACCTGCTAAAAAAAATATTCTAATGATAGGTCTCATTCCTAGTAAAAAATATAGTGACATCATTTTTTCTATTCTTTCCTTGGACCCTGTTGCTAAGAAGGATGCTCTCTTCTAAAAATATCCCATTTATGTAGGCGGAAATAGGAGAGGGGGTCTAATTTATCCCGAAAAGAGCAAGAGTAATAATACAATTTATAATGCTACAACAATGGGTATAATAAGCAAAATCATAATACAAGAAAGGAAGGGTATGAAATAACTATAACAAATGGCCAAAAAGGGCGTCAAGTGATTGATAGTATTACTTAGGACTAGAACTTCTTATTTCAGAAGGTGAATCCATCAAACTCGATCAACCATTAACAAGTAATCCTAATATGGGCAGATTTGATTGGGGAGAGGCAAAAATAGTACTTCAAGACTCGTTACGTGTCCAAGGCCTTTTGTTCTTCTTGGCATCTGTTATTTTGACATAAATCTTTTTTGTTCTTAAAAATAAACAATTTAAAAAGGTTAATTGTCCTAAATGAATTTCTAGATTGCGAATTTATTAACATCAAGTTCTTATATTTTCTTAATTTCTTAAAAAGAACACAATTTTTGTTAAAATTCTGTATGATAAAAAAAAATTATGAAAAGACTTTTGTTTGGCTTTTGTTTATATTTTTTTATATCAAATTAGAGGAATTACTTGTACCACATTTTTATATTTAGTATCTATATTGATAAAAAGACTATTTGACTTTATCCTCTCTTTTCAAATCTAAATTAGAGTGGTGCGATTATGTCACCATTCACAGATTTAGCTGTGATACAATGTATCTATAGCTTTTTTCTATTCTTATAGAATCAAATTCAACTAAATACTGAGACCAAGCATAAGATAACTAAGTGGAAAAGAAAAGGTTAAATGAAGGAAACAAAATATTATAAAGGATATTTTTCTATCTGTCTTTTTAGTCTTTGACACAAGGAAGGGAATTTTCCACCTCCCTTTGCTTGTGTTGAAATAATAATGATTCTTAATAATATTTATCAAAGATTTCTATTCTTCATTTCTAATTTTTCCAAGTTTATTGTAAACTATTTTTTTTATACGTATAAATTATACATATAAATTCAATTTTTTAGATAAAAAATAACAAAAAAGAAAGGAAATTTTTTTGAGCTAATGGAACTTCTTCAATGAACTTATAAATTTTTTTTAGATACCAAAACAAATAAAATAATAAATAGAGTAAGGTTTAATTAGTATAGAAAAATTGGCATGATATTGGATCAACAAAAAAACATGTGTGTGTGTGTGTGTGTGTGTGTGACAGAGAGAGAGAGAGATCCAGGAAAAGAAAATTAAGCAATTCCTTTTTTCTTCTAACAATATTGATGGATAAGATACTATTGAGGAAAAAATATCCTGAATAAATTAATGAAGTTACTTTTTTACAAACACCACTTAGAAAAAAGTGTAATGAAATTTTTTTAAATATTTAAAATATTAGAAGAATGTAATCCATAAAATGGAATTTTTTTTTGTCATTTATACAAATAAAATGTTATGATTGTTAAGAACTTAGCAATGCCCCCTTTTTTTCTATCTAATTCGACGGGGATGTCGTTGAGTTCTTACGCTTTCATGTCTACAACTTAGTTCATCTTATTACTATAGGGATGAACCCAAGTCAGAATACGAGCCATAAAAGAAAATACATATTAAATTGATCATAGAAATACCAGTTACAATACCTATTATCCAAAGAGGAATCCTTCTAGTAGTATCGATCATTTATCCCACTTCCCTCCATATTTAATCAAATGGTCCTGCTAGAGACATGCACAGTTATAGATAATTATGTGATGATATCCTTTCAATAAGATAAGAGAATTTTTGCTCTTATTTATTATTCTAATACCGTTTTTTTCTATTTTAATTTTTAATTAAATATGAATTAAATAAATAATTAGAAAATAAAACAGCAAGTACACAAAGTCGTAATAACTCTCAGTAGAAATGGTACGATACAATTCAACATTTTGTTTGTTCGGGTTTAATTGTGTCATAGTTCCATAATTAATTCAAATTAGGCTTATCGTTGGATAAACTGCATTGTTGATATTGACAAAAAAAATGCTAGTTCGTAAACAACAAGCCATCACACTGTAAAAATTAGATAGGTTCGATCTATAGTCATTAGGCCCTCCTAACCTAAAAATATCTACTAAATTCATCAAGTTGTTCCAAAGAAACAAAACGACAAGTTATTAAGGGAATTCCTTGTCGGCTCTCTATAAAATATTCATTTGGATAAGGGCTTTCAAATACATCATAAGCTAAACCTATGCTGACGAATAACCAACCTGCAATGAATAGGGAATGTATAGTAATGCTATGAAAGATCCAATATCGAATACTGGTAATAATATTAGCAAAAGAACATTTTTTTATGCTTCCAGACATGCGAGCTCCATATATTCTAATGCAGTTCCAATGATCGATTTTGTAAAATACAAGATTAGTAAATCAAAATTCACTAAAAATTAATTTTATAAGATCGTCAATATCATACCGAGGGTTTCAGTGGTGACGCCATTGTTGGTAGCTGTTGCAACCATCTAAAAATATATTTTGAAAATTCAATGATGGATTTCAGTCAGATGTAAAAAATTCAGCATGATTTGACCGGAATAGTAGCAAGATTTTTTTTAATTTTTAAATCATGAGATAAAAAATTAATTTTTGGGAAAAATAATCTTTTGCACATAAAATTAATTCACAATTAACACAATACCAATTAAAACAAACAATCAACAACCCTAATTGTTTAACAAAGGCTCCACTACCACTGTTGGGTTCCTGAATTTCATACACGCAGCAGAAATAATAAAACAAAATTATTCGGGAGTCCTTAGGTTCCCTTTAGACAGATCTATAGTTGTTTAGGGATTTAAAACCTGAAGATCTGATCTTCTTCGACTTTGAATAATTTTTTAAAGGTTAGGTTGTCATAAACCACAAGTCGTCCAATTTTCGAATCTCCAATTGTAATCCACACGAACTATTAGCGAGAAATCTCCTATATCCCTATTAAGGAGAGAGAGATTGTTATGCCTAGAGTGCTAGCTCTCTATTCTATGACTTACATAATTTTTCTGTCTAACAAACGACCACACAAAAATAAAAGGCTATTTATAGAGAAATCTAAAAAACCTTATAAATTGAAAAAATATATCAATTTGCCTATTGAATAATATCCATATATTAATTCAGGAAAGTTTTTGAAATTAACTCAATCATGTCCTTACTTGATTTTCTAGGTCTATAAATATAATCCTTGTATTAATTATATTTTAGTCCTTAATTTTTAAAATATATTTTAATCAAGTCATACTTAGTTAAATCATTCCAATTTAATTTCTAACTAATGGTTCTTAATGTGTGTGATTTGTTAGATTCCTAATATGTTGGCCCAAATATCAATTCTAATTCTAATTAAATAGAATTAAATAAATTAAACAATTTAATTTATTATCAATTCAACAATTGATTAATTTATCTTTGAAGATCAATTGCATCGTCTAGCAATGTGTCATGATCCCCTAAATATTAGAAAAGTAATTAGTGGTTTAACTTAACCTTTCAATGACCAGTTTCTCAGTGTAATTAATATTCTTTTATCAATAATGTTCTGATTTAACATTAAAACATGGAGTATGTCTAACATGTTAAATCATGTTTGTTCTTTACATAATAATCATTAATCGTTTAAATAAGATTTGAAATTCTTTTTAAATCTCATTCCACCTTAATTAAGGATTTCTCAATCAATATTAGTTGAGAACAGATAGAATATTTTCTCTAATTCACCTAAGGTGATGAATCCTCTATTGATCACTTAAATACCTTCATATAGTTCATGTTATATCTAATGTCTGCCCCTTTGTTACCTCAATTAAGATAACATGTAACAAGTTCAAAGCATAAAACTCTCTATATAAAATAACTTGGTGATCTTGAGTCTAAGGATCACTTATACAACTATTACGTGAGCTTTTTCATAGATATATGTGATTTTTCTATAGGGTCAATTTAGTGTATATGTCTTATGACAAACACCTATTTCTAAATATTTCTTATACCTAAACTTGTGAGAATAATTGCTTCTTTTTATAAATGAAAAAACATAATATGTATCAGTTTATACGACTCTAATAAATCTCTAGTATTTAAGATAGCATTGACTAGGAATATTTTAGAAATAATATTTTGACGCAATAAGAATCTTATAATTATAATAACTTTATAATTTCCTCCGAAATTTTTTTTCTCACAAAGATTTTATATTTACTTTAAATTTATAAATTAAATATTAAATTCATTAATCTAATATTATATAAATATTAAAAATAAATTAATTTTTTATTATTAATAAATAGATATTTACATAAATAATGTAACTAATTAACAACTTGCAACACTAAAAAATTACTTTCATGTCACGAGAGAGCATGTTCTTATCAACATGTGCATGAATGAGTTATAGAAAAAAGACTCGTGGGAGTAAAAAGATTGTCCTTTGTTGACTGGTCATGCAAGGAGATGTGAATCAAGGAAGGTGGGACCTCTAATCAAGAAGGTGGCTGAGGTTTAAGACGTAGAATGCGTTATGTTTTTAAATAATTTTAAAAATTTTATTTTTTATTTTTTTGTTAAAATTTAATATAATTTATAAAAAAATAAAAAAAACACATATACTTTTATTATTGACATACATTTTGAAAAAATATATATATTTTAAAAAATAAAAAAAAATATCACTAATATATATATTTTAATATAAAAAATTATTTGACTTTATCGAATATTCTTGCGGAAAAATCCTTTTGTACTTTTTTTTTCTCATGTCTGTTTCAATTCAGGGACAGTATGTACACGTGTTTAAAGGCCAGCCTCCAGTCCAACAGTCTGGTTACGTGTTACGCGTGGAACCCCTCTCCATCTTTATCTTCTATTACGTGTCCTTCTCTTATTCATAAGTTTCATTGTCTGTCAATTATCACTCGAGTTAGTTTACTGTGTAACCCTTCTTACTTTAGTTACCACGAGATCTCTTTATCTCTCGTCACATTACTAAAACATTGTGGCGGGAAGCACCTTTACTTTTTTTTCTTTTTTAATTTTTCAACTTTTTTCTTCCTACTCTAAAATTTAATTCGATAAAATTAAAATCTTTTTTATTATTATTTTAATTGCATTTTTTTTCTTTTAATTTCATTATCATGCTTTGAAGAACAATTATTCAGGTTGTCTTATAATAAGTAAATAGAATGAATCACATTTAAGTAATTTTCATATAATTTAATTTTAAAATTAAGCTAGATAAAAAGTCACTTTAAAATGATTTTTTCTTTTAATTTCATTATTTTTTTAAATTTCATTCTTAAATTTTTTTTACTTGGTAATCGGATTGTTTTTGAATCAATCAAATTGACTGGATTATATTAGAGCAACTCTCACATGATTTAATTTAAAACCTTGAGTGGATAATAAGTTCGATCAAAATATTTTTTTCATTTTCATCTTTTTTTTTCTCAATTTCATCATCAGTATATTTTTTTTATCGATCAATTATGTTGCTTTTAAACCAGCCAAGTCAACTAAATCATATTAGAATAACTACTAAATAATTTTATTTTAAATCTAAGTTAGATAAGGAATCAAATCGAGAAATTTCAAAATTGATTTGATAAACTAAATTTAATAATAATATAAAATAATTCTTTATTATCTAATTTTTTTTTAGTTAAGTTTAAATTTTTCTGGATCTCAATCACAACATTACATATGTTGCGTTGGCCTACAAAATGATGTTTGGGAGTGTGATTGTAGTTGCTTTTCAAAATATTTTTCATACCGAAATGTATCAAATGATGTTTTTTTATTTTTTAAAAAAATTATTTTTGAGACCAACGCATCAAAACGGTCCAAAATACAAAAAAAATTACTTTTTAGCAAAAAATAAATTAAATTAACCACGTTTTCAAATGGAATCTAAATAGTTAAATCTGAAATTGTTATGGTCAGATTTCACCATCTCCAAAGATTCTTTTACACTTAAAATTTTAAGGAACTACTATTATTTTGTTATTTTGTGCCCAAAATTTTATTTAAATATAACAAATGACCCTGTTTCGTTTTTAATATTTTGAGTAAGATATCATGTGGTTATATCAACCTCAAAATATAAATTATTATATGAAATTTCAAAAATAATTTTTATATAAAATCTTTAACAATTATTACGTGCTATTATATCACGGTTTTGTTTCTTTGCTTTTTGTCCTTACTATCATATGACTTTGATAATATATAGTCATAATTCACAGAAATTTTCAAAACCCATATGAGCATATCACTTTGATAATATATAGTCATAATTCACCGAAATTTTCAAAACCCATATGAGCATATCACTTTGATAATATATAGTCATAATTCACAGAAATTTTCAAAACCCATATGAGCATATCACTTTTATAATATATAGTCATAATTCACAGAAATTTTCAAAACCCATATGAGCATATCACTTTTATAATATATAGTCATAATTCACAGAAATTTTCAAAACCCATATGAGCATATCACTTTTATAATATATAG
>Ga0325405_1000921_pt1 | contig 29203 bp, 15 predicted proteins | sample PopdelMetagenome_21_FD_205663 | JGI IMG/M metagenome (GOLD analysis project Ga0325405, IMG submission 205663) | Populus deltoides microbial communities from Bellville, Georgia, United States - Xylem-Control-R2 | ecosystem: Host-associated > Plants > Phyllosphere > Stem > Wood/Secondary xylem... | reverse complement strand
CGTCTCAACTCTCAATATCGCAAGAACAGACAAAAGGGAAAGGTCTAGAAATTCACAAAAGAGTGCGGCCCAAATTGAGATTTGAATTAAAGCTTCTCTTTCTCAACGGCCATTGTGGCGTGGGAATTCAAGGATAAAAAATTAAAACCAAGAGAAAGAAAATAAATAAATAAATAAAACAACAAGGCTGTAGTCTGCTAGAACTTCAAAGTGATATCCAGCTTGTTTGGTTTGCCGTGTAGATTTTATTTTTAAAATGTTATTTATTTGGAAATATATTAAAATATTTTTTTAGATATTTTAGAAAAAAAAATTTAAAATTTTTTAAAATTTTTAAGTTAAACCCATTTTTAAAATATAATCAAACAAAACGGTAGAGTTTAGGATTATAATAATAGTTACTTTTTAATAAAAAAAATTATTTAAAATAATATAAAAATAATATATTTTTTATTTTTTAAAATTTATTTAAATTTAAACGCGATTTCCGCGGCAATTCCTAGACAAGACAAAAATGAAAGCAGCCACAATAATTCCTAAGGAATAAAATATTGACGAGTAATAATGTGAGAAAGTGTGAGCCCGGACACGACAAAGCAACGGGGTAAATATCTTCTTAACAAATGACACTACACTGCTCTTAGTAGGCGGTAGACAAACAACCACCCAGAGTGTATTATAGCCATAGACGGAGCCCTAAAGCCAACTAGATCCCTCTGCTTCGTCTTATAGCTACAAGATTTCGATATAGGAGTATACACAGAACTAGGAAAATGGCATTATTTACAGCAGCATCCACGACACGGTTTTCCTCTACAAAGCAGCAGTCTGTCCACTTCAACAGCATTGACGGTCCAATCCCCACTCCTAGCACGAGGGCAAATTTCCTACAAAAAAGAGCAATTGCTATGTCTACGAATCTCGCTGTTAAGGCTTCCTTCACCAAGGGAGGAACTGGAGTCTTGGAACGCCCCACTTTTGATCAGTCCCAGTTTGACCCTTCTTCTCAAGCTCTCGAAGGTCTCTCTCATTTTCTTTGTTTATTTTCCCATATTTTCTCTTGGCTTCTTTTTTGTCAAATGTAATTTAACCCAACACTCCATGACAATATAATGCATAAACGAAGGAGATAGTGTTTCTTGACGAGATTCGGCGATTTTATTTTATTTTTGTGAATGATGCACTTGATTTTTCACAATAGTAGATTTTGCCATTTTTTCGCCTTGAGCCCTTTGCTTACCCCCTCCTCATCCGAGTGGTAAAGAAACATTAAAAACATCTCTCCTTGTATACATGATAATGTTTTGATTTACTCCCCATCTTGCTAATACTGTTGCTTTGTGCCTTTTTTTCTTTTCTATTTTGGTTTAATTCAAGCATATTTTTGCTAGCATTCCTGTAATAGCTAGCATTCATGAAAGTGTTGGTGGATTATATTGCTAGTTTTTGGATTGTTTATTTTGTTTCTCTTTGTCGAAACAGGAGGGGATATCGGACGACTAAGGGATAAGAGAGGTGTTGGGAGTGGAGATAGCTATAGAGTCTTGCTAATTGATGATGTTCGTCATTCTGAAAGGTTAGGTATGTAGTTTAAGTCTCTTTCTCATTTTATGTATCCAAATAAAGATGGATTGGATACCCTTTAGAAGTATATATAGCGAGTTTAATTTATGATTTTTTTTCCTATGGATAATGTAAGTTTATGGATCCCACTCTACTGCGTGCCCAAAGGTTATTCAAATGCTTAATTGAACAAGTTAGGTAGATGCGAGCATAAACTTTCCATGCTCTCAACTTCTAAGATTGTTAATTTTGATCTCTGTGAAGGCACATATATAAAGCTGCTTGAGAGTTAAAATGCTAGAAATCAGAAGTCAGCAGTTCATTGCAAATTGCTTTCTTCTTAGAATTGACCAAGTTGTAGGAAAAGTTGAAATATTGTATTCCACATTCTTAACTTACTGCTATGAGTGTTCATTTTTGTGTAGTTGCAAAGGTATTACCTCAAGCTGTTCCATCAGTTACACCCGATGATGCTAGAAAACTATTTCACGAGTCACGAGAAAATGGCGTAGCGGTTGTTATAGTCACAGTTAAGGTATAATTCTTCCACTGCATCATATAAGTCATGTGCATATCTCGCTTCTTCGTAATTGGTTGAATGGTGTCATAAATGTCTACATGGTGATGCATAATAGTCTTTTGTATAATAATACACTGTCAGGGTAAGCCTAAGGGTTGTCTAATCGAACAAACCTTAATATTTCCTAATTATGTTGAGGACTCTTTTAATAACCAAATCCCTGGGCATCCTATCATGCTTTGAATGCAGGTGATTGTGGTACCGTGATAATATCTCACTTTAATATATGTGTGCGTGTGTAAAATCCAGCATGCTGGCCTCCTACATAACATGCAGATATTAGCAACCCTGTTGCAAAATATTGCCTTTGGCTCCATTGTCATTCAGAAGCATACACAGAAGGGTGTGCCATAGCTGTCCTTGGTTTGTTGTATTATGAATAATAGGGTTCTTTTCATTTGGCATCGTACCATGTAAATCAACAACTGGTATTCAGAGGGATTGCTTTTGTTGCTAAGCATCTGGGTATAATTGTTGAGTTGCATGATTGGCCACCAAATATACTTGTTGACATGCTGGCCTCCGACATGACATGCATGATTGCTTAATTATATACGTGTTCTCATGTAGATATTTTCTAAAACCACTTTTTAAACAATACCATAACTTGATAACTGTTGTAGAAATCCTAGGATACCCCAAAGGAATGAGGAATTACCAGCATTGTGATTTAAAAGATGTTCATCCATGTACCAGCACTCATACACACACAGCATTTAATCTCCTTTTCTTTTGACAAATCTATGTTGAAGAACTTCTGTTACATTTGCTTTTATAGTTAAACCACATATTACCATCCTAACAAGACGACAGAGTTAGCTGATGCATCTATGATGTGGAAATGTTATCTTGATGGCTGCTTTTAATATGACAATGTAAAACATGTCTAGCACTAACCTTGTGACTGTTGGTCCTACCTGTACTTGTTGGTGGATTTAGATAACCTTGATTAGTGAGTTGCCTAGTTAAGCTATCTAAGATGAGTAGTAGCTGAAATCTTGAATTTGGTGTACAGGAACATGCTGAGTTTTACTCCCAGATGATGGTTCGCGGTGGATTACGACCAATCATTGAGCCAGAATCGAATACTGTGTAAAGTTGTCAGCTATAAAGTATAAACCAGTATATGCGAAGATCAAAGTTAAGGTTAAGGGAATTTTGGAAATTACATGGTTTTTTTCCTTTCCTCTTTCCAGAAAAAAGGGAGAAGAAAAATAAAAAGGCTTAAAAAAATAGAGAAGAGGGAAGGAGATTCAGACACCAAGGATATGTACTAGTAGTTCTTTAGAAGAGCTTAATTATATACTGTCTTCAAAACATGAACCAATAGTTAAATCACGAGCATGGTGACTTGTGTGATCAATGTCTCTTACCATTCTACTTTTTCCCCACCACTTTCTATGGTAGCCATTTAAGGTTTGGTACGGTGAACCTGAAAATAGGCCGCTCGTCAACAGGCAGCAAGTTGGAGGTGCTTAAAATTTATTTGGACATACAGGCAAGCACTTAAAGATACTGTTGGATTCTCTGCTGGTGGAGGCATTTGCTTAACAGATGTTGCATAATATCCTAGTAGAATGACTGTGTTTTACTAACAGGGTATACTTGATCTCTCTGTGTTTTGAACAAATTTTCAATCGTTAAAGAATATAGATAGCCTCGTTACTGGCGAAGCGAGGAAAATGTTCCAGCCGCCGTTGTTAGCTAGTTTTCAATTGTAACTATTGGTAGGCCAGCTAGTTTGTGTTTTTTTTTTTTTTTTAATTTATGTTTATAAGCCTGATCGCGCACTTAAAAGAAACTGCAAGTAACATTTTCACTTCGTGTCTAGTTCTGCCACTCGGTTTCTTGAGTTCTTAGCCCACAAACCTTTACAGCCGAGGTTGAATCAGATTCTAGGACCAAAGAAGACACGTCATACGGCCTCATTGATGGCAAGAGCTTCTTCGCACTACGTGTTGGAAATATGTCATTTTTATGATCTAATCGTAATTAGTAAACGAGTAGAGGATGCAATTAAGTTCTAGCAAGCTAATTGATTAGAGCACCTTTCTAATAATGGTTGAACAATACAAAAAACCCAGTTACCTACGTAAAGATAAAACCAAGAAAAAACGCAAATGACCCTCCCCACTCCCACCTCGCAATCTTCCACCGTGCCTTACCGAGCACCACCGCCACCACTTCTCCCACAACCCACGACCGCTTTTCTAGTCACTCCTTTCCAAGCTGTAGCTTCTGATGCTCCCAAGTACCAAGCGAAATGTTCAATCAAATCTCATGTACTTGTCGTCATTTACATCTTATTGAGAATAGATTGGTTGGTCCTGTTCTTCAAAAACCTATTAATGGCCCGCTACTTGGTTGAAATAATTGAAATGTAACATGTGCTTCTCATACATGGGAGCATCTAGGCATTCCTCTTGAAGTTGTTTTTAGTTTAGCCACAAGGCTCGAGATTGTTAGGCGAAGCTGGTTTATTGTACAAACCACCAAATCGACAAGGTAAAAATTTTCATTCGAGTAAAAATTCATTGCCTGATCATGAAATTCTATTGATAATTCTGATAGCAAAAAATCCAATTGAGCAAAGCATGTCGAGGGTCCTTGCATTTTGTGATGAGTGTTTGGATCTAATAAATGAAGAATTAAAGAGTTGTCTTAGTTGTCGCAACTGTTTTGAATGCAGTTGAGGGCTGTTACAAATTGATTTCGGGAGTTTAAAATATTATATTTTCAATTTAAGGGTCAAAAACATTAGAGATAAAAGATTCAAAAAATACCTGCGTTTCCTTGCTCGGGAGAACAGTAAGAGGTTTTTCTCTTCTTCAGTTCAGCCTCATGCGTTCAAGCCTATTATTTTTTTTATTAGTTATTATTTTATATCAAATTTCATTATATAAATATTAAAGATTTTATTTTTTTAACGTGGAATAAGAAGTCTTGTATATAATTTATACTCACAAGAAGTAAGTTGTGTTTTTTCAATGTCAAATAAAAACATTTTGAAATAGTCTTCATTATTTATAATATTTTTTATCTTCATAGTTTTTTTTTTTTGTGAATCGGAAAGTTGAAGCATGTATTTAATCAAATAAATCAAGAATTATATTCATAAATAAATGTTAAAAAAAGATGTTGGTATAGATCAAAAACTAAATAAAAAATCTAAGAGATAAATATAAATCAACATATATGATTTTGTGTGGTGAGGAGTTATTCAATTTTTTAAAAAATTTTAAGTTAATAATTTTTGTATAAGAAAATCAATCATTTAAATTCTATCAAGACATAATAATTTGCTAGTATAATCCCTTTTTCTATTATTAATCTATTTTTTCTCAACATAATTTATTTTTCCAACAATATGCTTCATTTAATAAAAACCAAAAGCTATTAAAATAAATATCCAAAAGACTCTAAACAGTCTAGAATAAGGATAAAAGAAACATATCTTTAAAAACCTCTTTATTCTATTAATGCAATTTCTTTTTCTTTTTTTTGTAATCTTCTTAATATAATGTTTTCTTTTTGAAGTAGAAAATTATAATAATCATAAATGAAAATTTTAATAAAAAAATGAGTTTTTCATTATCATACCACGGGTGTATTCAAATACATAAGAATAATATACTAAAACTTTTTGTTTTTTTTTTTCATGTAATCATGAAATAACAAAACAATCCGTGCAGAAACCAAAAAAAAAAATATATATATATATATATACAAATCAGGAAGGGTTGTTTATAACAAAAAAGAAGCTTGGTGATTTTATAATTTAAATTTTATCTCATGAGATATTTAATTAAAAAAATATCTAGGCATGAAAATGAAAAAAAAGTGTGCCAGCTAGAAAAAAAAACAATGTGCTTTAAAAAATAGTCACCTACAAAACCAGGATGCAACTTTACTGCTATAAACAGTTTATAGTTAATTAAAAATTTGATATATTATTAAACTTGAAAATATAATTATTTTATTTTATTTATTTTTCAGTCAAGACAATCTTTTATTAATATATATGCTGTTTATGTTAAAAACCAAATATTTAATGATTGTCAAACCAATTTTTTTAAAAAATATCAAAATAATATACCCATGTCCTATTTGTTGAATTTCAGTTAGTTATTTATTTGAGTATCCATTATCTTGTATACTATATATTATTCATTATAAAATAAAAAACAAATACACTCAAACTGACAACGAAAAATCAAAATAGCCATGTTCTGTCCTGCAAACGTGTGTTTATCATATTTTGTTTAAATCATAATTTTTAAATCTAACCCGGTTTAAAGTTTAAATTTTGACTAATTTATTAGATCAACTAGATAATTATGTTTTTTTAATCAAAATGATATTATTTTAGTAAAAAAACAAAAATTAACGGGTTACAATTAAATTTTTGATCAGGTTTTATTGGGTAAATTAGTTCACCAAAACACTCTAAAATTTTATATATTTTTTAATTTTTTTAAATCTAGTTCATTTCTAGTCTTGAATCGACTTAACAGGAGGAGCCGGTTTCAATACTATGATTCAAATAGAAAGATAAAAAAGGGGCTTATTTAACAAGACCTGTAAGCTAAGCCCAAAACCGACTATAAGCCCTGAACAAAACCAAGCTAGAGTCGGAATCACCGTTGGCGGGAACTTCACGGACCTCTGCTTGATCCCCACGCTAGGTCCCATAACAGGTACGCCCTTGAAAACCCCACCTCTGTCCAAAACCGGAAACTCCCGCATGCTCTGTGCATATGTCCTCGGCTGCTCTCCCCTCTCCGCCGTTTCTTGCCCTCCTCATCTCTCCTTCTTGCCAAACCTCCTCGCCGTCTCCTCTCCTCCTTCCCCTCCTCCACGACAATGGCTGCCTCCAACTCTCACCAAAAAGACGAAGGCTATCTCAATACAGTAATCCCCAAACGCATCCAACTCTTCCAATCCATTCAGTCTGAACAACTCTCCCGCATCCAATCCCTCCCTCACGACTCCATCAAGTAAAACCCTAATTTTTCTTTTTTCTCGTATGCTTGAAAAAAATGGTATTCTGATTTTTCATTTTGGTTCTAGGATTACTTTGCCTGACGGGACAGTGAAGGAAGGAAAGAGATGGCACTCGTCTCCCATGGATATCGCGAAGGAGATTGGGAAGAGTGTGGCTGCGAATGCGTTAATTTCTCAAGTCGATGGAGTGTTGTGGGACATGAATAGGCCTTTAGAGGATGACTGTGAGCTCAAGATTTTTAATTTTGAAAGTGACGAAGGACGCGACACCTTTTGGCATTCAAGTGCTCACATTCTCGGCCAGGTATTTGAGCGAGCTTGATTAGCGGCAATGCATCGCCATCTTTTTACTTGAATTTTAATAATATCGGGTTTAATCATGGTGCGGTGCGGTACAGGCACTTGAAATGGAGTATGGTTGCAAACTTTGCATTGGACCCTGTACCACAAGAGGAGAGGTTGGATGTATTCATATACTTTACAATTCAAGTGTTCCCCTATCTGTTTACCTCTTTGGTATGATTCCCGGTTTATTTATACGTATCTCTGTAATGTCGTTTATGTTATAAATAATACATGTGAATACCAATCTTACCATGTCACAACTCACTAAAATTGTCAAGAGATCTGAGTACGAGTCTCACTATACCAGCAGTGTAGTTCACGGAACTAATTACCTTGATTTACTTGTTTATTCAACGTAAGAAATCCACTTTTTTCTTAGATTCAAAGGGTTTTTGTTGGGATTTATCCAAGTTTACAACATATTTAGTCAGTTAAAATGATGAACTAGCAAGTGTTATATCTCGCGTAGACCTAAGGTGATTTAATTGGCAAGACTTAGTTCCAATGTTTAAGCCTCTGCAACTATGATCTTGATTTTCAGCTTCCAATTAATAATATATTTCTTTCTGAATATTTCCTTTCCTTTTCAATTGGCAAGTCCTGCTTCTTTTTCAATGAAGCAGGACTTTTTTCTGGTTTTGTTTTAATGTAGTGTTGATGATTGCTCTTTAGTGGGGCTTTGTCTTTTAGGTGATCAGCTGGGACTGTAACATCTCTGTGACCAGTACACGTGTGAGCTTCAGCTCATTCACACAATTTTCTTCGTTATATTGATCTTTTACAAAAAAAGCATCTGGATGGTTAAGTTAGTAACTCGATGTTCCTCTTCAAGTGCTTAAAAATGTTGAGTTTTCATCATGCCTTTTGCTGCCATGACTGCATTTCTTCTTGAGGCCCTAGCAAAAATTTGATTTTGAAATTTATATGTCTTGTAGGGATTCTATTATGATGCATACTATGGTGAATTGGGATTGAATGATAATCACTTCAAGCAGATAGACGCAGCTGCACTGAAAGCTGTTGCGGTATTGTTTCATTCCCTGATCTTAGAATTTGCCATCCTTAGAGTTATTATTGTAGTGTTGTGATGTTGGCTCTCTAGTATATAAAGGAAGGCTTTTAATAACAACTCTTGCTGTTTTTAGTAAGTTATATTGGTTCTTTTTGTAGATAATCATTAGTATGTTTTGTATTTTTGTTTATATAAAAAGTGGTGTATAGATGTTTCTTGTTTGAAATATCTTCATGTGGAACTGGATACATATGACATGTGGAATGGCATGCAGTTAATTGCTACTGGTGCAATAAATAAATATAATATAACTCCTTGTAATGATAAAGGGGGTTTGCATTGATATGTTGGTTAGGCGTGTAACTGATTTTTTTAGACAATCTTGAGTATGTTCTGCAATTTTGTTATTATACAAAGTGGATTAATAAGGTAAATGGTTTAAAATGTCAAGTTGGTACTGATAGAGTGTAAGATATATATAGCTGTTTCTTGTTCTAAATCTTTTTACATGAGAGCTGGATACATATGACATATGGAAGGCCATGCAGATAATTGCTACTTTTGCAATAAATAAATATAATGTAACTCATTTTAGTGACAGGGGGTGGGTTGGGTAGGATTGCATGACATGCAAACAATGCAAGATTTATAACATGTTTCTAATTTGTTCGATTCTTTTTGATGCATGGATATTGTAACCAATGTCTCTTTTTCATACATACTCATTGTTCTTAATGGTGCATTTCACTTATATTTACTGATTCAATAACTTAAATTTCAGGAGAAGCAACCTTTTGAGCGCATTGAAGTATCACGGGAACATGCACTTGAGATTTTTTCGGACAATAATTTCAAGGCAAGTTTAAGTAGCAAAATTATCTGAGCAAGCAGAACACGTCTTAGTTAACGTCTTAATGATTTTTCCACTTCCAAAACAAATGAAACCACCTTTATCATTTTTTTTTTTATAAAAAATTCGGTTATGACCAGGTTGAAATCATCAATGATCTGCCCCCTGACAAAACAATAACCGTATACAGATGTGGCCCGTTGGTAGATTTGTGTCGCGGGCCTCATATACCAAACACATCCTTTGTGAAAGCACTTGCATGTTTGAAGGTGATACTCAATCACATGTTTGATCATTATTTGATATACAATTGGTTCACTTTAGCAAATGTAATCTGTTTTCCTTTTGAATTTGTCCTTGCAGGCTTCATCGGCTTATTGGAGGGGTAATAGAGATCGTGAAAGTTTACAAAGAGTGTATGGAATTTCTTTTCCTGATAAAAAACGTTTGCAGGTACCTACTTTTCATCTCTCTTCCCTTTGAATTGCATTTCTGCCTCTCACTTGCAGAGGCTTTTGCAACATGTAGCTGTGTGCTGTAGCATGGTTGTGTTGGAATTCTTGACATTTACCCCTTACTATGAAGGCAGTCTAACGAGTATTAAAATGTAGTTGTTAAGACCTTTGTCTTGATGGACGCTACAATTTTTTAAGATTGCTTTCAAATGGTTTATGATTTTGTGTGATATAATTAGTTTCAGTGTTGGTGTCCTAATTAGGTTATGGGCTCGTATTATGATCCATCAAGTGCTAACTTATTAATTCACGTGGTTGCAATATAGGTTGTCAAAAGTCCTGCTAAAGAAAAAAGAGGGAAAAGAAAAATCTTTGGTTTGTTAATTATTTTTATGAAAAAGATGTTTTATTGCATATACGTTGACAAAATGTTTCACATAAACACCGAAACAGGTTGCTTTATTATTATATGGTGTGCACTTATCCATGTGTTGTAAAAGCAAAAGCAATATTGTGATCATTGCAGCAGATTGCCTTTTAATTCTGGGCTTAAACAAACTATTATCAATCTATTTAAACCTATGAAATGAACAAGGACTTTGAATTGGAATGAAACTATTGTTTTGAAGCCTTGGATTTGTGTCTCTCAAGAAAAAATCAAAGACATTGAGCGGCTCTTTTTGGAGTCAATAGCTTAGGGTGGAGTGAGGCTTGCTGCCGTCTGATGAAACTGGAAAAGGTGCCACAGCATTGTATATGTAAAGAAACTTGTAACAGTTTTGGGTGACAGATTCATTTACAATGTAAACACCTAGCTTATTTTCCTTATGAATCTTTATGAAAACTGTGTTCTCTCTGATCTGGAGAGATTCATTCAGTGATATGAAAATGAGAAACGTGGTTATATTATTTGGTTTTAGATGTTACCATTTGTTTTCTTAACATTATATTTTTGTACAGGAGTACAAGCATTTCTTGGAAGAAGCAAAGAAGTACGACCACAGGTTGTTGGGTACTAAACAGGAACTATTCTTTTGTCATCCACTTAGGTGCGAATGTGCCCTTTTATTTTGCCTATCTTTGTAGATCGATGTATTCCATGATGCTGATTTTGCATCTTTGGTGTGTTTCAGTCCGGGAAGTTGGTTTTTTCTTCCGCATGGAACTCGGGTTTACAACAAACTAATGGAATTTATAAAAAATGAGTACAGAAGAAGAGGTTATGAAGAGGTAGAAGTCATAAATGCTTGTTTGGATCTCATAATATATAATGTCTAAAAGTGAATGCCTAAATTTATCAACTTTGGCAGGTTAAGTCTCCAAATATTTATAACATGAAACTTTGGGAGACATCTGGTCATGCTGCCAATTACAAGGAGAATATGTTTTTGCTTGAGGTGAGTCTTCTATATATTACTGAATTCTGATTAAGAGGATAGTTAGATGATGATCAATTGGTGCAAGTTATATGCAGTTTGAACCAACACATGCTATCAGGAATGTCCAGTTATTATGGGAACGATATACAAAGCACACATACATGTGATCAATTGGGTTTTCTTATTTGCTTTTGGGAGGGGTGGGGGGTGGGGATGTAAACATGATTGGTTGGCTGTTGCATTGATAAGCATCACAGTGCTTCATAAAAAAATTATATAAAGAAATTCTTTACGGATTATGTTAATAGATTCTGAATGAATAGAACATTCTTGTTTATGTCTTGAAATGTCAAATGATATTATGGAAGTGCAAATAACCTTCAGGGGGTGTGCAAATTTCAAATAATTGGAACATTCTTTTTCTGTCTTGGAATTGAAAAAGAAAATGCTGTGATGGTACTTTGTCTGCTGCAGATTGAAAAGCAAGAGTTTGGACTGAAACCAATGAATTGCCCTGGGCACTGTTTGATGTTTCAACATAGAGTTCGTTCATATAGAGGTAAGTTCATTCCCATCTGAATTTTATTCCACTGTTATCATTCCTGTGTGTCGTGTCAGTGACTGTTTAGTGGGGCTGGGGTGGGTTGTTTGCTCTCTTTTACCTCGAATTACTTTTAGCAGACTTGTTAAGTTTTTTTAGTGTTCTGATATCATGGATGTGGAAACTATGTGCATTTTTTTTATGAGAATCAATTGCTGTTTGTTGGTCACTGCCTCTCTCTTCTCAATTTTCTTGCTGCCTGTGGAGAGCTCTAGTGATGTGAATATTTGAGTGGTCCATCATCTTAAATTGTCTGGCGTTGTTTTTCAGAACTTCCTCTTCGATTTGCTGATTTTGGGGTCTTGCATCGTAATGAAGCCAGCGGTGCACTCACTGGACTAACACGTGTTCGAAGATTTCAGCAGGTCTGCATTTAGGAAAACACCTCCATTTTATGTTTGTAATTTCTGTGGCTTAACTCTGTAATTTTGGTTAAATAATAATAGTTATTAATTTAGGTTTCTGAGTTCTTTTTAGAGCTGCATTGAACTCTTACCAAATTTGTGACTTTGAAATACCACAAGGTTTAAGAATTCATGAGTATTGGATGCGATTAGTCGTTCTTCGTAGCATTGGACTCTAGTAATTTATTTATTTAGTTTCCAATCCATTGCCATAGGTTTTATACATGGCTATCATAGTAGCTGCGCTTCTTTTCCTCATTTTTCTTGCATTTTGCTACAGGATGATGCTCACATATTCTGCAGGAAATCCCAGGTAATATAAGTTAAATTGAAACCTGACTAACATCTTAATTTCTTTTGTTGCCTAACCCTTACATAAATTGTGTGCTCTGCTTTTCAGATAAAAGCTGAAGTCAGAGGTGTCTTAGAATTCATTGATTATGCCTATCAAAAATTCGGATTCACTTATGAGCTGAAGCTATCTACTGTATGATCTTGAATCTTTTGCAAATCAATTGCCTTTTCTTTTATTATGCACTTTGTGCTGATGTAAAAGGGAAACAATCTTGTCAACTCAGACAAAATTTTTTTGCCTGATTTGAATGAACCTAAATTTGACAAATCTTAATATTAAAAAAAATATCCTTTTGACCTTACCTTGGTGGGTTTATAGACAAAATGAATTATTTCTTGACCAAGATAAGTTTTATTCTGGCATTTTTTTTTACACAACAGTTTTCTAATACCCTTCGCTTTTAGAGATAGGTTTGGAACTGTAACTTAAAGGCTTAAAAGGTTGTTAGAGATGTTTTGGAATTCTTAGATACTAGTGATTCAGTCATTTCAAACTAATGCAGTTTTTCAGTTCTCCAGATTTGTTGGAAACAATTTTGTAAATTAAGTTGACCATTTACCATTTTCTTGAAGAAATGGATGATTTTACAGCGTCTTGATTCACAGTCATTTCAAACTAATGCAGTTTTTCTGTTCTCCAGATTTTTTGGAAACAATTTTGTAAATTAAGTTGACCATTTACCATTTTCTTGAAGAAATAGATGATTTTACAGTGTCTTTCTACCTAGAAAAAAAACATACAAAAGGATTTTATTTTGTGCCTCCTGATGTCTGTATTGTAGAGGCCAGAGAAATACCTAGGAGCCTTGGAAACATGGGAGGAAGCTGAGAAAGCTCTCACGGAAGCATTGAACGAGTTTGGAAAGCCGTGGAAGGTACTGTTATTCTTTAGGCACTTCTGGTCTTTGCTTGAAATTCTTGGTTGCTTTTGGTATATATGCGGTTGAAATTCTTCGTCATGGCTGTTTGTAATGCCTCTAACATCTTCAATTTGTCAACTCTAGATTTTCTAGAGAGCTAACTTTTTATTCAGAAATTTCAATAAGTTTGCAGTTCATCTACTCATCACTGAAATCATGCAAAGAGGCAGTAGTTGTAAATAACAAATTTTGAAGCTTCTTTTTAGTTTTCATTGCAGAGTGTAGAGTCTGTTACTGTACCCATTGCACCATAATTAACTGTGCCTAGGCTTCATCAATTGGATGAGAGGCGTTGAATCATATGAAAGCTAGGCCAATTTTCTGAAGTCTAGAAAAATATAGTGAACAACGGAAAGTGGTTTGATTTCTAAAGGATTTGTGGTCTGTCTTCATATTTCCATTTTTATCACTGAAAGTTCAGCCAATTGGATGTCTAGAAAATGACTGGTAACTTTTCTTATTACGCATTTCCTTTTCTCTTTTGTAATCTGTCTCCTGATGTGATATTTTGGTTCATGCCCTACAGTTTAATGAAGGTGATGGTGCATTTTATGGACCAAAGATAGATATCAGTGTATCTGATGCATTGAAGAGGAAATTTCAGTGTGCTACATTGCAGGTTTAGATTGTTGAATTTTATTTTATTTTCTGCCTCTTGGGCTTTTTACAGTAATGCAGGATTGTCATGTAATTAATCAATGCCTCTCTTTGCAGCTTGACTTCCAGCTTCCAGATCGTTTTAAGTTGGAATATTCAGCAGAGGATGAAGCCAAGAGTGAAACACCTGTTATGATACACAGAGCGATCCTAGGTTCCGTTGAGCGTATGTTTGCTGTACTATTAGAACATTACAAGGGGAAGTGGCCCTTCTGGCTTAGTCCTCGTCAAGCTATTGTCTGCCCTGTGTCTGAGAAATCTCAGTCTTATGCATTACAGGTTGGTTGGTTTGCTGCATGCTTTTCAACCCCTAGATAATGAACTTCTTATTAGGGTATCACATAAAATCTTCCTTGTCAACATTCTTGAATTCTACTTTGCAATTTCATCTACATCTTGATTGGCGTAGCACTGCTCACAGGGTGATGGGGTTTCATTGACATGATGTCCTTTATGGTCTAGTAATATGCTCAGCCTGCCCCTTGCTTCATGCGTTAAGTTGATGGCAAGTGTTTCTTTTGTTATATCAGTATATGCTATGTACATGATAAGATGGTCTAAATTTCTCTTATTTATTTATTCTATTGCACTCTGCTCTTTTTTTTTTCTTTTTTCGGGAGGGGGTGTTGAGGGGTTCGTTTCAGTTGCTTATTCTCAATATATTTCACTCGTGTCATGCAGCAATGGTTTTCAAGTGTATTACGGAGCAATGTTTTTGAAAGGGATTCACTAGTTCAATTCTTGCTGGAATAGTGGAATATTGTGTCCTTTTTAGTTTTGGATTATCTTGTTTTTATTGCGAAACAGATGCAGTGTGAAAGCTTTTTGGGTGTGTTATTTTTCATATTTTGACTCTATACCCAGCACTGAACACAAACCAATGCATTTTCTTTTTACATTTTATAGGTGCAGGATCAGATTCATGAAGCTGGCTATTTTGTTGATGCGGACACAACTGACAGAAAGATCCAGAAAAAGGTGCTTTTACAACTCACATCCTTGACTTCAAATTAGCATCCTGCAAATTAATCCTGCATCTTTTTATTTTTGTTTCTCATGTAAAATAAATAACATATGCTTTGTTATAAACGCCCTTCCTGGATTCCAGCGACTTATTCGGGCTCAGTCATGGTCTTGTGATGCTAATTAGTTTGAAAATGGATGCTACACAATTGGGTTTGTTTAGTGATTTTTTTGCCCTTCATTCAGGTACGAGAAGCTCAGTTGGCACAGTACAATTATATACTGGTTGTGGGTGAAGAGGAAGCGAAAACTGGACAGGTAATACAGATGATCTACTAAATGAACTAATATATACATGACTTCTTGATTTAACAAGTCGCGGTCAGCTGCCCTTTATAAGGATGCTGAGTATTTTGCTTGGCATAGATACATGCGAGTGAAAATAAGTTGTGGATTCTCAAATCTATGGAGATCACTTACTTTCCATCAGGAATCACCAAATATTAGTATGATTTTGAAGATTATGCTCCAGGAACCTCTTTTTCCTAGGCTGGTTGTGTCAAAAACTATAACAAAAACATTATATCAGTGTGGTCCAAAAAGTCCCCTATCTTTGGATAATTTCTCTTCTTTTCGGCAATGAAAAATATAACTGTTATTATCCTTTGCTGTTTGCAGGTGAGTGTGCGGGTGAGAGATAACGCTGACCATTCAGTGATGAGCATTGAGAGCCTACTCAAACTCTTCAAGGATGCAGTTGCAGATTTCCGCTAGTCACGTGCATTGAGATGATTATTCAAAGCGATTATTTCCGGTGTTGTTGTACCATGATTTACATTTTGCTTGCGAGCAACAGCTACTTATTAGGTTGATATCCCCATCAAATGGAAAAGTTTAGAAAATATTTTAATGTGTATATATTGAGTGTGCACGCACATTGCCCAAATTTTACGCTGCAAGTCGAGGAAAGGGAAAATGCCTCCAGGCTTTTGCCATCTTCTCACAATGATTCAGTTTCTATGCTCACAGGTTTCATGTCCTAGCTAGTAAGAGTTCTTCATCCAGCACCCTGGGAATAGTTACTTCTTTAGGATACAGGGATTTAGTATCGGTTGGGTCATTATAGCAGGAAGGTTAACTTTTTCTATGAATGTTTTCATTGCACACGTAGCAAATGGGAAAAGCAACGACGATGTTATCTTGAAATTTGTTTTCCTCATTTGCGTCTTTAATGGGCCTTCGTGACGACGAGAGAAGCCATGATATATTTTCATCCCAAGGCTTCATACTCCTTGGAAATTCCCATTTCCTTACCCCAGTTTCTGTGCTTGGAATCATTATCTGTACCTCGCTGGTTTTGATAGGCTAACCTCGACCATTGCAGCTCGATCAGTCAGCTAGTAGCATTTTGGACATCGTCTCTAGTCTATTTATTGGCGTTCTTTGTAGTTGCGGAGATTGATGAGCAAAGATATTAATCGATGCCTCTAAGCCAAACTTGAATTATTGAAAATTTACATGATGTGTCTTTTTTTATATATAAATAAAGTGGTGCCATCATATATAAATTGATTGGCTACAATTCTATATTTTATGGTCCCGCCCACAAAATCAATCTAAATTTGGTCCATTCCATAAAACTGATGCAAGCTTATTTTTAGATGTATGAGGTAGTTGTGTATGCAAGACATTTCATTTTTTACCCTTTGAGAAGAAGAAGAAGAAAGAGAGCAAAAATCGAAAGGCCTACTTTTATAGTACTCATGCTGGAACGTCAGAGCGACTGAAGTCATGGTAACTAAAATTCATGAAAGAAAAAACTTAATAGAATTTATTACACACGAAAGAGAGGAGAAAATGAGTGAAAGGCTAAGGTTTAGTGAATTTGACGCTCATCAATTAAATTTGTATATGATGATTGACTGGGGCTGTAGTAGCATGCGTTTATGTTATTGTTTATTAATGATATACTAATCATAGCTTTCAGTATTTTTGCAGTCGTCACTTTCAACATTCAACTTCTTATTAGTTTTGTGCTCGACAATGACAATAAAGTTGTGTTCATTTTACTTGTATGGCTTCCTTCTGAGGTGATGACCATGCTCTCTCTCTCTCTCTCTACTTGCAAATAACGTAACAGAGCTGACTCAACCACAGAACGAAACAGCTAGCGCCTTCAATAACTCTAGATGTGGATAATTAAGCATATAGTTCGGTCATATGGTATAAAACTCACTAAGATATACTAGGAATCTAGCTAGGAAATCTAGGCCTACAATAGCCTCCTCCACTTTGAACAATATCCTAGCTAATGAAAAACTCACTATAAAGTAGAAACACCAATGAGACTGGAAATAAAAAGCTAGCTAGCTGACAACGTTAGATCTTAGAAATGATCAAATCCCTGATATGATGATATGATATCCCTAACAACCTAGTACTCCACTGCTTGTCACTCAAAATACCCACTAGTATTCCTGACATTAACATTCAAATCCTGGAATTGTTGAAACTGCTGCTTGCGATAATCTGCAGCTGACAATGAACTGCTACTCTCACCTACATCCTGTTGATCAGCCCTAGTATACTCTTCATCAATCTCCTCCTTGGCCACTTTCTCGATTCCCCTTTGGATAGATGATACATAGTGGGACTGTGAGTCACAGTAGCCTGCGGCTTGATGATGAGCTGCAGCTGGTTGTGGTGGCGGCACCACTGATGGGAGCTTGGAGAGTAGAGCTTCAAGGCTGCTCATAGATGGAGTTATCTTAAATGGTACTTGATTGAAGTGGTCATAAAACTCTGTTGGACTTTGGGGTGCAATGTTACTTCCTTGGTAGTGCCATGTGTCTGATACCGTGCCATAACCATCCACCTTATAAGGGTATGCAGAAGATGATGGGTGTGGCAAGAGCACACCAGGAATGCTTTCTATGTAGCTGAATTTCTTTCTCAGTAGAACTACATAGCTCAGGTCTTCAATTACCTTTAATGCCATTAAAATTATTAGAAAGGCCAATAAATAAATACGAGTAGACAAACAAGTACTGTCCTTTATCATATAGGGTGTGTGATGGAGTGAGTAATGAAAGCTACTCGAGAGAGAGAGGAAACCTTGTGAACAGCTCCTAGTTGAACAACACCTTCTCTAACAGCAATCAGGGCTATGGTCTGCAAAAATATACAAATATTATTCAAACCAAGAAGTAGCTAGATCTATTTAAAATCCGTTTATTTTGTGGTTTTAGAAATGATTCGTTATATTATATTTGCGCACCTTTATACCAGACTGGAACTGGGCTTCCCATGTCCTAGGTTGCTGTCAAGGAGCATAAGAGAACAAATTTGCGAGAAAATTTAGCCTGAAATCACAGAAACTACTGCTGCTGCTACTGTTACCATTATTCAATTGATTAAGCATGTGCTAGAGATCTTCTTACCGAGTCTGCTGTGTTGTGCCATGCTGACAGGAAGTTGATTTCTTGATCATTTGGTTCTTTGTATATCCACTTATGACTGTGATCTGCAGCTACTTTTCCTATCAATCTGTCAATAATATAGAACTAAATCAACTTGCAACCTTTCTTTTAAATATGTAGGTCCAAGTTGAAACCAATCTATTAAAGGGACCTGGTTATTAAATTTCTTACTATTTGGTCATGTGTAATTATCCTTCATTAGTAGCACTTACCCTTCTCCATAGTTGTAGATTTCATGGGACATCTTGAAAAAGAGCTCTGGTTGCAGTCCTTGATAGTGTTGAAACTCACAGTTAGCATAAACTGATGAGCTTGGACAGTCCCCAGAGTTGATCTCAGCTGTTGATGCAGCAAAGTTGCAGAAACCATCTTCCCAAACCAATATCCTGACACACATATACAATATGTTCACAAGATCATGATCGTATAGCTTGAATGATCATTATGCATGAAAATTTAATTTTTGAACATATCCACGATCGAAACCAGAAGGAAATACCAGTTCCTTCTATTCCCTCTTGATCTGTCATAAGCTCCTTGACCATCCCATCTACACACAGAAAAATAAATATCAAAATACTAAGCAATAACATCAAGCTAGGCATTTTAATCGTCTATGAAATTTTTTTATTTTTTATTTGGAAGGTTAATATATCTCTCCTTACTTGGGTGGTGGGTAATTCCTAGGCAAGATCCTCCAAAACACAGCATAAACCCATTGAGAGTTCTCATGAACGCATAAGCTTCTCAGGGTGTGCTGAAGAAGATGAGTCACAGCTAATGGGCTTAGATGTTCTTCCATGATGATCAAATCCCCACAATTATAGACTTGGAGTCTCTCTCTCTCTCTCTCTTCTTTTCCTTTATTTCCCTGCTCTATCTTGAGAAGGAGGCAAACCCAACATCCATCCTCCTTTATATAAGCCCCCCAACAAGAAAATCTCACTTTTATACCTCTCTCTCTCCCCCTGCGATACTGTAATTAATCATGCTTTAAAATTTTACCAAAATGATTTCCTAAGGCCCACCCTTTTGCATTCCCAGTTCCCAACGGTGCTCTTTATCAATTTATGAATCAGCCCTCCATTCAAAACCAGCAACCTTTTCATTTCAATTTATGATTCTCTACTCCCATCTCAATTACGATCCAGCAGGAAATATCAGCAAGACCTAACCTTATTATGATATCCTTGTTCTTACACCACTACATCATGAGTAGCTAGTTACTTTCATTTCTCTCACTAACAAGCACCCGTACCTTTCTCTTCAAACCCCAAACTCCCAAAGTGACATTGTCTCTGTTTATTTCCTTGCTTTCTACCTTTATGACACAGTAAGGTATGGCTGTCAGAACATTGAGGTAGAGGTTTACATACACCTTTTCTTTTCTTTCTACAAAAAAGAAAGAAAATTACTATTAATTCTTCACAACGGTTTGATTTGTGTGTAGTACCTTGGTGGATTTAAATGTACGAGATGGTTTGTAATTTGTGTGGTTTTCAACAAGCCTAGCCACAATGAATGAATTTATTTAGCGACAGGAGAGTGTTTGAGATAGAAATGTGGTGAGATGTGGTTGTTTTTTCAATGTATAATTTATTTTTTCAACAAGCCTAGCCACAATGCCTAGCTACCATTCTTTTTTGCACGTGAAAGCTTATGCATAAATTGATTTAAGTTGTTGATTTATCGACTTGTTTTTGAACTCTTAGATAAATTTGACTTCTGAGGGGAAAAAAAAAGAATAAAAGACATTTTAAAGAAAGAAATACTAAAATTAATATCTATCAAATTCAAAAAAGAAAAGAAAAAATGTTTCAATTTCCATTTTTGGCTTTGTGGTTAATTCCGTTGTCCTTAATTTGGCATCTACGCTTATAAAAAGAAAAGATATTTTAAGCCATACACGTGGTATATATTTTAATCTTCTATAGTTTTGATTGATTTTAGTGCATTTCTTTTGGAACCATTAAAAAACACTAATTAATGTCTAGTTTTCTATAGTAATCCAAACATAGCTAGCTGTTACTGCAATATGAAGAGCGTGGCTCGCTCTGATGGATGCCCGGGCTGGCTAAATATATATTGTATAATATATATAATTATTTCAAAAACTAGATTGTGAAATTCTTGACCCCACCATGGGAAGAGCGAGCTAGCTAGAAAGCACAATGTATAAGCACATGATTCTTAAATTTGTGGAGTACTGGTTTTTCTCTATGCATATGATAGTGTAGACATATACATGGATGCAATGCAACTTGTGAAAATGCCTGTCGGTACTTGCAGAGGGGCCATGGCGATAATATTTATGGTCTTGTGAAAATAAAGAACACGGCATCACGTGGTAATATTGCATATACACTATTAAGGGGTAATTCTGAAGCACTACTGGTATTTGACATAACGCTGCTGCTGTATGTTACGAGGGCCGTGGGAATGCATCAGTACTAAAGTAATTAACTTAATCATAGACAGACAAGATTTAATTAGCATAGATGCCAAAAATCAAGCTTCTCGTGCGCTAGATCTCTCATTATTCTATCAGCTGGAAAAGGAAATGGTTAATTCGCCCTGTGATGCTCTGTGTGCAAGCTAATTAATTAGCTGAACACAGAGACAATAAAAGGAGTTTTCAGTGCTTTCATTTCCTCTGCCTGACACCAAGGAGAAAGTTTGACAGGTCATTACAATTTCTTTTTGACCGACTGCTAACAAGAAAATGTCCTTTCACTCATTGCTTATATAATGTAAATGTAATCTATCCATAATTCACTGTATAACTCAGCAATTAAATGCCAACCACCTCGCAATTTATTTTGTGATAGTGACAGACATAAATTTCAGTTTGGCTTCTTGTTTTGAAGGCAACCCTCTGTGGGCTATAAATGGGTTTTGACACCTAGCTACCTGTGGTGACGTAAGCAAAAGGCGAGCCTGTTGGAGCTTCAAGGTAAATGAGATGTGTAAAATAGGACTTAATTTTTATTATTATTCTGATTGATGTTGTGGTGATGGTTCTTGCAAGCTGGGGCTAGGGTATAGCTATAGCCAGTACTGGCCATATATATATATATGTGGCTCTTTGTTCCTTTTTCAATGACAGCTCCAAGAATTTCTTATGGACATGGAGTTGGAGAAGTTGGTGGTATGGGAGGAAAGAATGGCACAAGAGTCTTGATCAAGACACATAGCAGTTGTTGCTTGCCCCATCCTTTTCTCCCCATTAAGGTTGTGAAATCTCTGCTCTTCCCATCCTCTCCTATCCTATCCCTTATTCCGTATTATAATAATCCTTCAATCTAAGAAAAGACCAAGAGAATTAATTGTTTATGTGCATGTATATATGCAAGGATGATGGATTATGATAAGGCAATAATATTACTATAGCATCCAACAATATCTAATAGTGCATACCCATCAGCAGGCAAATCTCTCTCTCTCTCTCTCTCTGTGTCTCTGTGAGTGATTGAAGAATGGGAGAATTTGGAATGTTTGATATTATTTAGTATATATTTATCATCATGACACGAAAAACAGAGCAGGATTAGATTGCCTTTTTTGTCTTAAGGAAACAGAAACAACAGCTATAAATTAATTAAATGTCCATCTTTTGCTATAAATGGTAGGTCACTACTGATCCTTGGGTGATTTCCAAAGATCTAAACTTCAGTGTTCCTTGAAGCGATCAAATTCTTATCCATCTTCTAAATCAAACATTTTGTTTTCTACCTTTTCCACGGGCTTATAATTGCGAACCTACATTTTCCAACGTGGGTATTCTGTACGTAGTTCCTCGGACGTTCTAAAATGTAGAATAATATTTGACGTCCACCTTATTCATAAGATAAACAAGGAGAGATAGATTTGTTATTATCAACCACGCTGTCTTTAATTCGAGCTTGTTAATGGCTGAAGATATATTACAACGTCCTTCGGTCGTCTAAAACACATGCAAGCCAATGATATGAAGCTGCAAATGCAGTGATAAAAAGACTTGAGCTATAAGATTTGGGAGAGGCTCGTGAAAACGAAGAAGACGTGAGGATTTGGAAGGGAAGTTAGCCATCAAGAGCCTAAATTGAGAGGATATCCTGGCAAGGAATCAATAAGAAATATTACGAAGAACATTGCAATACCAGCGTCAGGATTCATACTATTATATATTATAGGTGCAGGAGTAATTAAGGTAATCATTTATTGTAACATTATGGAAATCAAGATCCAATCCATTAATTTCAAGATTAATTAACCATTGGCTTCAATTGAGCTAATCTCATAAATACAAAATATTTATGTATAAATTATTAATATAGAAGTAGTTTCATTTAGATAATTGGGACAAACACAGTGATAAAACAAGATTACATTTTATACAGCAAACACCACTACTTATTTTCTTTTCAACCATGGCCCAATGATCATAGGTTAAATAATGGAGTCGTGCACCTTTATTCTTAAAGCTCATCCCATATGTCCTTGGTATTTTAATTTAAAGCATTCAAATAAAAATCTAAGATCTTGATTAATTGCTAGGCTGTCCCCTCGAGAGACACACATTACTAAACCTTAATTATATCTCAAAGCAATAAAATAAGTATAATCCCTCCCCCTTCACATATATTTTTCTCTTTAGTTGTGACAAGATTTCTTTTGTTTGTTTTATTTCAAGAGCTAATACTCACCTCAGCTGTATTCCCTTTACCAATCATCATGTAATTTGGATCAGAAATCTGTTAATAGTAAGGTGAATAGAATGTTTTCTGATATATTATTCATCAATGCAGCAGATATATATACAAGAGTCAGTTGCTAAACTTACGCTACTGTTACAAAAGATATATTCTATTTCTATAATTGAATTCTATCTCTAATAATAGCTAATAATCACTTCGTTATTATAGGAGAAGATTACTTCCAATCACATATTCTAACATCCCTCCTCAAGGTGGTGCATGGATGTCATTCATGCTCAGCTTGTGAAGACAACTTGTAAACACTTTGTTGGATACTGCTTTCGTAAGAACATCAGCAAGTTGGAATTCTGACTTTACAAAAGGGAATTGGATAATGCCGGCTTCAAGCTTCTCTTTGATGAAATGTCTATCCACTTCTACATGCTTTGTTCTATCATGTTGAACAGGATTATGGGCAATCTCTATAGCTGATTTATTATCACAATAGAGATTCATTGCAGTTCTTTGAGAGAACCCCAAATCTTTCATCAAGTTTTTTAACCACAACAATTCACACACTCCAATGGCCATACCTCAATATTCAGCTTCAGCACTTGATCTCGACACCACAGACTGTTTTTTACTTCTCCAAGTCACAAGATTGCCACCTACATAGGTGAAATAACTAGATGTAGAACGTCGGTCATTAGCTGAACCAGCCCAATCAGCATCTGTATACCCGTCAACACCTAAGTGTCCATGTTTGGAGAATAATAGTCCCTTGCCTGGTGAAGATTTTAAATACCGCAATATACGTTCCACAGCATCCATGTGAGGTTGACGTGGATTATGCATAAATTGACTTACAACACTCACGGCATAAGCAATGTCAGGTCGAGTGTGGGATAAATAGATTAATTTTCCCACAAGTCTCTGATATCTCCCTTTATCTGTACAACCAGCACTAGAACATTGAAAGAGTTTATGATTTTGCTCCATTGGATTATCAACTGGTTTACATCCAAGCATCCCTGTTTCAGACAACAAATCAAGAGTATATTTACGTTGTGATATAAATATACCATGCTTGGAACGAGCTACCTCAATCTTGAGGAAATATTTAAGGTCTCCAAGATTTTTCATTTCAAATTCGGATGCCAAATGATGTTGTAAGCAATGAATTTCCTCAGCATCATCACCTGTCACTACCATATCATCAACATATATAATCAAGGCAGTGAGTTTACCCATTTTATGCTTTATAAACAAAGTATGATCCGAGTTACTTTGAGTATAACCAAACTTTTTCATGACTTGAGTAAATCTACCGAACCAAGCTCTAGGAGATTGTTTCAAGCCATACAAAGCCTTCCTGAGTTTGCAAACCTGAGTAGAACCTTCATATTCTGAAATTCCAGGAGGTGGATCCATATACACATCCTCTTTAAGATCTCCATGCAGGAATGCATTTTTGACATCGAATTGGAGTAAAGGCCAGTCTTTATTAGCTGCTAAAGACAGAAGAACTCGCACAGTATTGAGTTTAGCAACTGGAGCGAAAGTTTCTTGATAGTCAACTCCATAAGATTGTGTGTACCCTTTAGCAACCAGTCTCGCCTTGTATCTTTCAATAGTTCCATCTACATTATGTTTGACAGCAAAAACCCATCGACATCCAACAGTTTTTCTTCCTGTTGGGAGGGTAACAAGATCCCATGTAGCATTTTTTTTTAGAGCTTTCATTTCCTCCGTCATAGCTGTAGTCCAATGAGAATCTGCCAAAGCTTCCTGTAATGTACTAGGAATAGAGATAGAGGATAATTTACACACATAAGATGCATATGATGCAGACAACTTGTGAGAGGAGATATAATTACTTATTGGGTATTTTACTTTGGCTTTTGGATCAGGTTCATACTTAACAGGTGGAATCCCACGGGTAGATCGTGGTGGAAGTGCATGATGAGCAATGTCAGATGGCAAACAAATTTCAGAAGAATTGTTGGGTTGTACCTGTAGTGTTGGTATCGGCAAGGACTCTGGAGAGGAGTTGACCGGTGCACTAGGAGGTAATGTACTATCAAGAGGTTGGTGAGACTTTTCACAATGATCATTAGAGTCTTGTGAACAAGGATCAATAGCTGTAGATGTGTCCAGTGAACAAGAATCAATAACTGTAGGTGTTTCCATAGTGGAGGTGTCCTCATCCGATGGTTTACTAGTGGGTAGAGTTGCTAATTTTATATCAAAACACAAGACTTCTTCATGATTGGCAAGATGGTGAACATCTTCAAGACATGTAGGTGTTAAATCTGTAGGAGAGTAATAGAATTTTGACTCATCAAAGATAACATCCATAGAGGTATAGAATCGACGAGTGTCTGGATGATAACATTTATAACCTTTTTGAGTAGACCCATAACCAACAAAGACACATTTCAATGCTCTTGACTCAAGTTTGGTTCGATGTCGATGTGAAAGGTGTACATAAGTTACACATCCAAAGATACGAGGCATCAATTTAACCAAAGGCGGAAGCATGCAATGATTAGCAAGGACATCAAAAGGTCGTTGAAAGAATAAGGTACTGGAAGGTGTACGATTAATCACATAAACAACTGTACTGAGAGCATCTCCCCATAAGAAAGTAGGCACACTACTTCCAATCATTAGTGATCGAATGACCTCAAGTAATTATCGGTTTTTCCGCTCAGCTACTCCATTTTGTTGTGGAGTCTCTGGACATGATGTTTGATGAATGATACCTTTTGAATGGAAAAAATCAGTTAACTCTCTCTTGAAGTATTCACCTCCATTATCTGAACGTACCACCTTAATAGTCCTGTCAAACTGAGTGAGTATCATTTGATAAAAGAGACGGAAAACTGTACAGACATCACTCTTATGTTTTAGTAAGTATACCCAGGTCATTCGAGTACAGTCATCCACAAAGGTAACAAACCATTTCATTCCATTAGCTGTGAAAACTGGGGAGGGACCCCATACATCTGAATGTACTAATGAGAATGGTGAAGCAACTTTATTAGAAGATAAAGGAAATATAGCACGATGACTTTTAGCCATAGCACATGTCTCACAAATGAAGTCTGAAAGTTTGCAGTTAGCAAATAAAGAAGGAAACAATCGTCTAATATATCCAAACGATGGATGACCGAGTCGTTTATGCCAAAGCCATATTTCTGCAATATTTGCCGATTGATTTTTACCCATCATATGTGCTAGACTATGGTAAACTTGTGATGATGTGCCACCCTCTAGATAGTACAATCCTCCTCGTTGCCTACCACTGCCAATCCTTTCCTTGGTATGTATGTTCTGAAAAATACAATAAGTAGGATAAAACAAAGCAACACAGTTAAGGGCCTTGGTTATTTGACTAATGGAAAGTAGATTACATGTAAGGGATGGAACATACAGTACATTAGAGAGAGAAAAGGTGGAGGATACAGGAACATTACCAACACCAGTAACAGGGGATGACACACCATTGGCATTAGTAATAGCTAAGATAGAATGTGAAGGGGATAAAAAACTAAAGTTTGAAGAATCACAAGTCATATGATCATTAGCACCTGTGTCAATTATCCATTCACTATTTTTAATACAGGAAGGAGAGGTAAGTGCAGTACTAATCATACCAGTTTGTACAATTAATCCTGCTGCAGATGGCACTGGTTGTTGTTGTAGGGATGTGTTGGCAAAAGTTTTCTTGCCTTTGGGATGCCACTCGGGATAACCATGAAGTTTGAAGCATGTATCAACAACATGATTATCACCATTACAGTGAGTACATTTGCGTGTCCCTTTCTTGTTGTCTTGCCGTGTAGAGATCCTTCTGGTAGCCATAGCAGTACCATCAGTAGATATTCCACCCATCATAGCATCTTGACGGTTTGCCTCAGCACAAACCATAGCATAAGTAACTTGAAGATTTGGAAGAGGTACAGTGGCAAGTACCCGTCCACGAACTCCATCCAGTGATGAGTCCAAACCAGCCAAGAAAATATAAACCCGTTGAGAATTAACCTTGGTGGTATATATCTCAATGTCAGCTTTGCAACTCATTGCACAGTCATCTATAGCATCAATCTCCTGCCACAGTTTTTGTAATTTTCCCCAATAAGAAATAATAGAACCACCATTTTGGCGAACAGAGATTACCTCACAGTACAGTTGATATGATTTTGAGGCATCTTGACTGACTGAGTATGTTTGTTTAGCCATATCCCAAATTTCCTTTGCTGTTGGCAAGCGTAAAAAAATGGATCTGATGTCTTTGTTCATTGCATCAAGTAACCAGGATTTGATCAAGCAATTTTCATCTTCCCATGCTTCATATTCTTCAGAGTTGGTGTCATTAGGTGCAGTTTTTGAACCTGAAATAAATCCCCAACGTTTCCGACCCCGAATTTTATTTTGAGCATTCAAAGCCCATTCCACATAATTGGTGCCATCAAGTTTCTCTGGCGTAAGCAATGAAGAGACATCTTGCATATGTAGTGCTGGTAAAGTGACCTTTGCATTCCCGGCAACAACACCATCATCGTTCGTAGGAGTAGTCATGATGAGTAGAAAGAATTATGATCAGAAAAGAACAAAAAAACAGCCTCCAGTTCCTAAAACAGATGAAGGAAATTTGGAGGCGGCTCTGATACCATGTTAATAGTAAGGTGAATAGAATGTTTTCTGATATATTATTCATCAATGCAGCAGATATATATACAAGAGTCAGTTGCTAAACTTACGCTACTGTTACAAAAGATATATTCTATTTCTATAATTGAATTCTATCTCTAATAATAGCTAATAATCACTTCGTTATTATAGGAGAAGATTACTTCCAATCACATATTCTAACACGCTTGCCATACTTCCTTCATCACCGCTGCCACCTCCGGCTTTGCAGCTATCCCCATGGCCCCATATGCCGACAGCAATGTCATCATCGCTAACAGCACTAACCTGAACATCTGTTGAATCACCTTTTTAGCTTGCTTACGAGCTTCCTGAGGAAAATACCAAGCATGACATGTTAGGGTGCTAGTTAGATTCAAGATAAGAAACTTCAGTTGGAAAATAAAACATGTTATGCAATTCTGAAACAGTGCTATGGTGCATTCCATATAGATATTAGTTTCTGTTCAAAGTTCAGAAAGTATAGGAACTTATTAGCAAAAACTGAAAATGGTCTAACAAACAAGGTTACTATAAAAGTACAAAGCAATTCATGATAAGGTACCTGAGCGGATTTAGCCTGGTTCACTATATATGTTATGTCTGCTGTGAACTGTATCCATAGTGACTTGCACTGCACTGGAGTAAGCAGCGTAGCGTTTGGGGAAACCTGCCTCATATTCGATTCCTATCAGAAATCACTTTAATAGATACATGCGTGTGTTTTGAATGGATGAATGTATATATAGTGATGTGCGTACACCAACTATTACCTCTTCCCATGTGTTAGAGGCCAGGGGATCAACAGCTGGAACAGCACCCATGAGAGACGAAGAGAGTACATTCTCAATCTGATCCGCTGTGTTATCTAAGCGTATGGCCGCCATGACTGCTAGAATTTTCAAAGACTGCAACAAAATAGCCGGGACACATTCAGCTATCACTAAAAGTTGATGGAGAATGAAAACTGGGTTTTTTTTTTTTTTTTGAAGTTTTGATATCATATGATTATTCTAGACTATATTATTTATTATCTAGTTTTTTAATTAAATTTTAGCTTTCTTATTAAATTAAGATTTATTACATTTTCCTATTTTATATTGGGTTTGTCTCTTTTATTTGGTTTAAAATAAATTATGAAATGGTTACATGATTGAATAAAATAAATTGAGTTTGTTTTTTGTTTCTATTCTAAATCAATTTTCTTATTTGTTTTTTTTGCTCTCTTGTTCTCCATCAAAAGTGCAAACAATTAAACATGCTAGC
>Ga0325405_1000919_pt1 | contig 29215 bp, 20 predicted proteins | sample PopdelMetagenome_21_FD_205663 | JGI IMG/M metagenome (GOLD analysis project Ga0325405, IMG submission 205663) | Populus deltoides microbial communities from Bellville, Georgia, United States - Xylem-Control-R2 | ecosystem: Host-associated > Plants > Phyllosphere > Stem > Wood/Secondary xylem... | reverse complement strand
ACATTCGATCAAAGCAACACAAGCTGACAACTTGGTTGTTAAGATTAATGAATTTATCTAGATCTTAAGGCTGCCATTGGATTAAATCATTAGTGCGGACACTGTGATTATTTGTTGGTTAGGGTTGGTTATACAGCGGATCCTTTAATTAACCAATGTTAAGAAAAGATAAAAATTCAGAATAAAAGCTGAAGTTTCATTTCAAGGATCGGTTCTGATTTCTGTAGGTGGATGTGTGCTTGCAACCAAGGTTTGCTTTCTTGATATATTTCAGTTTTAATTGATTTTGTTTGTTAGTTTAATTTCCACCATAGTTTAAGATCATTGCAAATCAAACCCCCCCAATTACATAACGTATAGTATAAAAATCTGAACTAAACCTTCCTCGTGGGATCGACCCCTTGCTTGCTCTATACTATCTTGTGTGTTTTAAGCTAGGGTAATTAATTTGTGCAACCACGACATCGCAACAATGAACTTAGGAAAAGAAATGTCAAAGTGACGTATTTTTCTTTAAAGATTTTTAGTGTCAAAGTAACTCAGTTTTCGTTGATGATTTTCAGTGTCAGTTTTCGTTGATGATTTTCAATGTTAGAATGACTTAGTTTTCATTGATGATTTTTAGTGTCAGAGTCACTCAGTTTTCGTTGATTATTTTCAGTATCAAAATAACTTAGTTTTCGTTGATGATTTTTAGTGTCATAATGATGTAATTTTCATAGATAACCTTCAATAAAGTTGAGAATGAATGTCTTATTATAACATTATTACTATGCAAATGCATGAACACAGGAGATTTTTGTATGAATGTATGTGCGTACATGTATGTGTGTGAAAATGATCTTTGACGATGCCTAGATAAAAATATACTAAGTAATGGTCATTATGTGTCAAAAGGTGAAACCAGAATCAGATCTTTGACTGAGTGAAGACATACTACAGAAGGAATAGATAGGTGATTCTCACATTTATCTAATTTTATTAAATTTTTGAAGAATTATTACATAATGTTGCTACTCGAATTCAATTGTTTAAATTATTTATGAATTGCAATGAATGATGAGATTAGCTTTGACTAATGGTATCCATGTTAGATAATCGGGAATGAATGATGAGATTAGCTTTGACTAATGGTATACATGTTGGATAACTGGGAATGAATGGATCCATGTTGGATAACTGGGAATGAATAACTTGGAATGAATGATAAGATTAGCTTTAGCTAACGGTATCCATGTTGGATAGCCGAGAATTAATGTGTCAATTACAATTGGAATTAATGTTTAAAGAACCATATAAAAATTGACCACAATTAGGAGAGAATAGTTATACATGGAAGGATCCTAGACACACAAGGATTCCTAGACCATAATGCATGTCATCGATTGATGTTGAAAATAGTTCAAATAAAATAACACAACATGAGATCGTACGAAGATGTGAAGTAAAATATTAAGAATAGACTCAGTAGGAAGTTATTAATGAGAATCTACCTATTTAAATGGTAACACAGTTACAATTATATGTCTATTATCCAATTATATTATAAGAAATGTTTATACACTTACATTGAGTTTGGTTTATATTAGAGACGTCTCATGACCATGGCACTTAGTAATTTCTTAATAAGTATTTTGTAATAAACTATGTAGTAGTATAAATAGACAACTTGTATTTTGTAAAAACTTTATGATATCAACCTTCGAAGTTGTGGTTGTAAATTATGGTGTGTATGAACACTTCATGTTATGAACGCAATGGATATGTATCCTTCCTTTTGTATTACTATCGTATATTATATGCATGTGTGATGTATTGAATCACTTAGTTATGTCTAATTATTGAAATGATAGATAATATCATGTAATGCATCGATAAAACATAATAAAAAAAATCATCTCATCTCCTGCTTATTACAAATAAGTAGCATATCTTATCTATTGAATTTTGTGGGTTATTAGAAAACAATATCAACATCAATATACGTTTGTAATTTGAAATTCGACAAATAAATCACAAATTATTCTAAATATAAATAAATCTGAGATTTAAATTTACATTTACTAGTCATTGGAGTCGGTTGGAACTGGGCCAAAGAGGTTGGAAAGAGGAGAAGCCGTGCCTTAAAAAAGAAAGAGTGGGCACTTGTATTGTATATACCCAATGACAGGTTTACTTTTGAAGCTTCGTATCACGTGCCATCAGGGTAGGGGTGCATGGATATTCCATCAGGGTAGGGGTGCATGGATATTTCTGCTATGTGCACAACTCCTTCCTTTTTCTAATGGTATGGGCGGTGTCAACCACCTTCATCGGAGATGAGAGATTGGAGGCAGGGAAGGCTACTATTGTTGCTGAATTTTCTGGGTTGTCTTCCTACAACTTTGGGAGGCTAGTTCTTTTGTGTTTTTGTTGTTCCATTGTCTCCTTTTGTTGTGAATATCTTCTATTTATACTGTGGAGGATCCTCTATAAAATAGAAAAAACTAAATCGATCCACACCTTAACCATGAATTCCTAATTAATTAGATTTCATCTTCTTATATCTTTTTCAATAATTTTCTAATTTCACAATTTATTTCTCTTTTGCATAACCTCCCTCTTTTTTTTTTATCCCTGCTCTTCTTGCTCCACTTTTTCTTTTTTTCTTTTCAATTCATTCCCTAAACTTTTATATATATATATATATATATTGAATTAAATATCGAGAAATTGGGGATAAAAGAATGAGTGTATGCCCCGAATAAAATTCCTGCACAACTGATCCACCTTCTCGCAGACGTGGATGGGCAATTTGGTGGTCTGTATGGAAAAGATAGGGGTAGCAGCCACTATTGACTGGCACAGCGGAACACTCCCCGCGAGGGAAAGGTGGTTACCCTTCCAACTAGCTAACCTTTTCTGGACTCTCTCTATCTTCAATGTATCCATACGTGTGTGCTCATGAGCAAAGCAAGAAAAAAAATCAAATTAAAAGAATTATTTTAAAAAAATTAAAAGAAATTATACCAGGGGTGGCTGGGAAAAACATTTATTTACAAGGCCCGGACCCTGCCAACCCCCCGTCTCCACCGATGCATGTGCTCAAGAGTGGAGAAAAAAAAAATTAAAGGGCAAATGAAAATAATTATTTTAAAAAAATTAAAATTTTTATTTTATATAAAAAAAATATTTTTTTGCAGGGGTCGGGTCCCTGCCAGCCCCTGCATCCGCCACTGAGTGTGCTTATGATCAACTGATCTTTGGTGAAGAAGAGGCACCCCAACGTAGCGGCCAAGATCCTCAGTCTTTGAAAAACCACTCTGCTTGCTAATACTTCTAGCAAGACGGTGATCAACAATCTTAGATCGTCTTACTAATGCTCACTTTTTGACTGGAGGCTTCACGTACAAGACAAATAAAGGCATTTAAGAATCTCCTGCATCTGAACTGAGCATGCCTCGGCAAATTAGTATCATGTCGTCGGTGAAAAATAAACGAGAGATTTTCAGACCCTTTCTCCCAACTTGAACTGGTTGCCATCTTCCTGCAACAACACTCTCCTCTATTAAGTGAGCTAATCTCTCCAAACACAGTATATATATATATATATATATATATATAAAGAGTTTGACAGTGAATTTTCGTCATTTGAAGTTGATATATTTCAGTTGATATGATTTTTAAATAAAATTTCATTTTTCCCAAATTATTTAAATCATGTAAATTTTAATATAATAACTCTGAATTTCAATTTTAAATCTGATAGAGCACAGGGTAGAGAGAGTAGTGAGTACTTCTAAAATAATGGAGTAATATTTTCCATATTCACTCAACTATATATATTTCTCATGATGTTTTTTAAAGAAAAAATAAATAGTGTATGTATTAATTCAAATGAATTATTCAGATCATAAGCATTTCATTTATGAAACAACCATCACGCTTTTAGAATTTTCCTTAATTTGTTTAACGTATTCCCTATTTATATTTTTCAAGCTATTATCAAATCTTTTTTCTATATAATCACCCTCGTAATAATTAACTTGTATAAATAATCAATCTTAGTACATTAATTATAAAATTTAGTTTATACAGATTTTTTAAAATATTTAGTCTGTCGTTGTTCAGGCTAGAATTTACAACATTATTGTACAACTCATCAACGAACCTATAAATTCCCACAAGCTTAAATCTCTAGTACAATGTATTAATTGTTGAAGAGCGATGTCCTCACACACACACACACGTGTGTGTGTGTGTGTGTGTGTGTGTGTGTAATACAAATAATAATTTCTTTAAGAACAAATCAATTTTGAAATTCAGTTGTCAAACCCCCCTCAGGTCGATTCACAGGAGTAAGAGTAACAGAAGCAGGATGTTTCGTTACCGCAGCTAAGATGTCAGCGTAACCTACCACCCCAACTAAAATGTCATCACTGTCATCCTCAATCACCCATACATGGGTTGCCCTGTGAGACAGCATCTGAGCCATCACCGCGGCCAACGAGCTTGTAATTTTACATGTCAGGGGTGCACTTCGACCCCTGTACATGCTCCTGCCCATTCTGATTGAGCTACCTGGATTGAACCCAATGCTCCTACTACTGAATTCCCTCAGCCTCGTAGAACCAATCCCATTAGCTATACTCTCATCACCAACTGCTGAATTGACTGCAAAATCCAGGAGCGATCTTGCTGCTTCATTATCCTCAACCCCCATTACAAACTGCCCAGCTGAGAGATTGGCTAAAGCCCATGCTGCAGCCAGGTAATCACATTTCCACAATCTGGAGGCTGATATTTCCCCTATGATCTTACACTGGCCATCTGGAATGGGCTCCACAACAGCTACTTCACTGGGATCTCCAGGTAGCTTTTTCGTAGCTTCAAAAGCAGGGAGAGAGGCTTCTACTGAGGTGTAGTTTGGGTTAATGACTCCAAGGGAGGAAATGGATGAAAGAGGTAGTGGAGCTAGAGCGCCAAGGCATCCAATGAGAAAACGGATGACATCTTCTCTAGAGAGACAGCAAAATTTGTTGCGGTTGGAAGTGCCAGAAGATGAGGAAGGACGGTTGGTGTTTATGGTGAGGTTATTATTGCTGCTGTTGTTGGATGCATCAGCATTCTTGAGCCACTTACCATTGTAGAGAAAAGAGAATCGCTTGCTCATACCTTTCCATACCATGCTTTTTGGAACAAGAAGGCGCCTTACACCTTGCTTCATCATTTCCAAAGCATCTATCAATCTACCACAAGCACCAAAAAATCATTTCCTGATAATGTATATTTCTCAGGAATGCATCATAAATTGCTGTAATTTGTGCCACATCAGATCACATGACATTATTTAACAATCTCACACTATATAAACTCTATTCTCTTGTACATAGATAACATTTGCGAGGAAGAACAAAATGAGAAATCCCTTAAGATTTCTCAAAAAAAAAAAAAAAACACACACACACACACACAAATACACAGAGAGAATGACAACAAAAATAACCCAAAGTTGGTGTCAGATAGAACATGTACAAATATGAAGATTATTTATATGGGAAAAGATTATGTGAGCACCAAATCTATCTAAAAAGGAAAAAATAAATATATACCTAAAAAGATCAAATTCTAAATTTTTTAGAAAAACTTTCAATTTTTGCATTAAAAAAATTACTCATTTCTTCCCATTTCTTTCATCCTCCCATTATTGCATGTGACAATGCAAGTCACCCAAGAATGAAGAAACCAATTTTCTCCACCATTTAATAATATTACAAAACTACAATTCTTAATAAATACAAGATTAAGCCAATGTTCCTGCATCCTTCTTCCTCAACTTGAAAATCCCCACCAATCTCACCTTTTCCTCCTTCTCTACACCCTCACTTGACACAGTCAAGGAAAGAGGTATTTGGATCACACCATCCATTAACAAGGCATTCGATGACAGATTACAAAGGGAAAGGTGTAACCAGCTAACCAACGACCATATTTAATAACTTGGTCAATGAGAACAAACCTTCTATTGAATCCCATGTCGACACTCTGGGGCATCGAGATAAAGAAAATGATTGAGAAATGCAGTACATCCCATGGGATTAAGGCAAATTCCCAATGAAATTGCACATCCTTTAGTTCCTCGGGAACACATTTTTTGTAGTGAAGTTCAAATTTCCACCATTATGATTACCATCAAGAGTCATTTGAAAACATTCAAGAGAACCATAAATAGAGCTGAATAACAAATCCAAGAAATTGAGATACAGAATCTCAGATACCACAAATCGATGAGAATATAATAATACTGAGTAGTGTTAAAAGAAATTAGATTAAAAGCTACTGACCTTGTAGCAGGATCAACCTGTTTGAGAAGCGAAGCGTTAGGAACAACAACCTGTGAGACCGAAGTCTTGATGGCCTTATCCTGGTCCTCCAAGCACTCAGTTGAAGCCAAAAAAGCCACAATGTCAAGAGAATTAAGGATACCAACAAACCTTTGTTGTCTCGTTTCACTGGTCTCAATCATGCTCACATGAGATTTCCTCTTCCAAACTGGAATCCCACACTCTGTCGACTCTCCAATCGCCCGAATCGCAGATTCTACCGTCTCTGTCTCGTAGAATTCCACCATATCTGGCTTCCCCACCGTCAGATCTCCCACCACATGATAAAGAAACACAGATGCCATTGATCAAATTCTTTTTCGTTTTTTAAAAGCAGAGAAAAATAGCGGTAAGAAGAGTGAAGGGGCTATAAGAGGGAATGGAGGAGAATAAGGAGAAGGTGAAAAGCTGTAATGGGTAATTTGCGGAGAATCAGAAGAAGCAGAGGATGAACAATGTTGTTTATAGGTGCAGAGATGAAGACAGATATGGCCATTGATGGAGAAGAGGAGGAGGAAGAAGAGAAAAGTTGAGGCCCATCAAACCCAGGTTCTATTGTATCTTTCGTGGATCACTGAGAGGAGAGAGTGCGTGAAAATTGGTCAGCTAATAGACAGGGAGGAGAGACACAGTTGTGGATGAGATTGAATAAATAAAATAAATCAAGTATTGCTTGTTTGATTGGATTTGGACAAGTATTCACATAATTCAGCCACGGTTTTCACTTTTGCATTTGCACCGCTAATATTTTTGTTGCACCTATAATTTTGGATGGGTTGTCCACCCTACGTTAAATTTTAAATTTTTCCAAGCGTAAGAAAAATATACAAGTGATGACAAAAAAAAATAGTTATTGATTTAAATAAGTTCAATCAAATTCAAGTTATTAATTTAAATAATTTGAATAAAATCAATTAATTTAATAATATTATTATAAAAATAAAGTTATAATAAAAAAATAAAAAACAAATACTAATGACTAATGAAAAAATTAGGTACTTGTTAATATTATAAAAAAATATCATTTCAATATTATTAAAATATCTCAAAGATATTATTTAATAACAAAGTAAAAAATAAATAAAAATAGGATAATATTATGATGTGAATCTCGTGATCATATTGTTATGTAACCCACACGCAAGTAAGATAAATCCTAGAAAACCAAATAATCATGTTTGATAAAAAGTGTGTAAAATGAATATGTAATCCAAGGAATCGGCACTATTAGGATGAACCTTCACTCAATGATTACCAAATCACGAAAGAGAAATGTAAGGGAGAACGTCACAAAATTAATTATATTGTTATAAGTTTGATTGTTCTTTGTTTAAACAAAAAGAAAAATATGTTGCTACAAGCAAAACAATAATTTTATTTATAATTTATGGCTGTAAAGAAACTTAAGTACAAGCCAAATAACTCTATTTATAACATGTGAAAAAAATATCTTAAACAATTCTAGAAGAATAATAAAAAGTTATAAAAAAAATAGATTAAAAAAAAGGTCTTAAATCAACTAGGAAACTAATACAAATTCCACACAGTAGCTTCTAAATGTTATTTCAAGTTCTTCCTGATGTTTGATTGACCTAAAATTTTAATCATATATATATATATATAAAAAAAACCTCTGGAAACATCTAATAAAATTTCAGCTCGATCAAACTGTTAAATTGAAAATTATGCTTGTTAGTATAAAACTATACATTAAAAAATCAACTCAAAACCAACTTTAGCTCTTTTAAATAAGCATAGAAATCTTTGTAGTAGTTCATGCCCCTTAGTTTCCTTATAGAATATGGAAGCTTCCAAAATATTTTGCCATTAAATAACATCATCCCTTTTTTTATGTAGATAGGATAAATAAGAAATATTTTTTTATGTAGATAGGATAAATAAGAAATCCTTATAAGAAAAGGATTTTGGAACATTTACAATAATCATTGTCACACTTAAAAACTATGTTGCTATTCATTAAAGAACCTTGTAGAACTAGAAAAGCTCCTAAAATTAGGTGTTGGATATCCTTGCATTATTATAATAAAGATTCTACTCCAAATTTAAAAGTCCACAAGTCAAAACGCAACAAATAACAAATTTCATATTGTATTTGTTGACCTATATCACAAGACCTTCTAAAACTTTGATGGACCTGAAATAATAAACTCATGTAGAAAAATATATCTGGAAACACTTGGTAAAATTTTCCCTTGATCCAGTAATTGAATTAAGAGTTATGCTCGATAGTGTAAAATTGAACAACATGTAACATCACGCTAAAATTCAAATTTGATTGTTCAAACCTTGCAAAGATCTTATCACTTTATATAGAGGAAAATTAAAAACAAAAATAAGAAGCTCAATTACCATCAAATCAAATGCTAAAGGACAATCTGAAAAAAAAATTCAATTTAAAAAAGGACAAAAAGACTTGACTCTAGTTAGCATGACAAATTCACGACCTGATTATAAGGTAAAAGAAAAAACTTATGGAGGTCAACTCTTATAAGTAAACTAAATAAAAATGGAAAATAGGAAAAAATCAATTAAAAAATGTTAAAGAAAAAAAACCTGAGTCAACCCGAGTTAACTCGACTAATACGCGACATGGGACATGAGAACTGATGCAACTCTATTATTCGATAGTTTTATCTATATTTACCTAGTTTTTTATTCATTTTTTATGTATATAATGCCTTGATAATCTTTGTTTTATGTTTTGAAGGCATTTTTGGATATGAGAGTCGAAAAGAAGTAAATTGGAGATAAATTCAGGCCATGCTCCAACCTATGTCGAATATTGGCAGATTTGACCTCTGATTGATGTTTTATCCAGAAATTGAGTTGTGGAAGTTGAAATGAAGTGATTCTACTAGCATTAGAAAGCTAACATCCATAAATATGGCAAGAAAAATAAAAAAGAAAGAGGATGGAAATCGCAGCCTTCAAAAACAAATCTTGTATTCTGCCAGTTTTGACCTTCGTCTATTCCGACTCGAATATCTTGAGTTAGAAAAGTCCATTTGATGAAAACTCAATTTTTTTGGATTCGTAACTCAAAGACCTATCAGCCTACTAAATGGCAGCAGAAAAAGATCTCATATGAGAGAGATATGAGATTTCTAAGACAACCTATAAATTATGTCAGCAGACAGGTTTTGTGAAGTAACAATACAACTTACTTAAATGTAGATTGTTTACTTTGGAAAGTACTATTTTTATATTTTTTTGGGAGAAAACAAACAGATTGGAGGGTTATCGGGATTAGAGTTTCCTATCAGATAAAAAAAAGAGAGAAATAAAAGCAGGTGGCAGACAGAAAGAAGAAGAAAACTCCACCTTTTTCTCCTATACCCAAAATTATGTTCTCATATGTTCTATTCATTAATTTTTCAATAGATAAGCAAGGCTAAATTATTTTTTCTTGGTTGAAAGGATACAGAAACTTTTGAATTTCAAAAACTATGAGATCTATTTTGTCTTTTCTTTTCAGTTTATATGATGAGTATGAATGTTTTTCTATGCTTATTTCCTATCATTGTTTAGTTTGATTATTAGAGCATACTTCAAATTATTATTCTAAACCAATCTATTGCTAAGTTTGCTATCAAAGCTGGAGTTGTGATATTTGAATTTGTGAAGCAACTAAGTTTAATAATTATGACGGATCTATGTTGTTAAACTTAGGGAAAACGTTCAATTAAATTGAATATAGACCGCAGATAGTTATGTTGTCTAGATTTATCAACCTATCTAGTTCTTAAGGCTATCATTGAATTAAATTATAGAACGGACACTGTAGTTGTTTAATGGTTAGGGTTAGTTACACTGCGAATCGGTTAACTAACTAATTTTAAGAAAAGATAGATATTCAAAATACAAATTGACGTATCGTTTTAGTAATCATTTTTTATTTCTGTAGGTGAATGTTAACTTGAGATCAAGGTTTTTCTTTTGAAAAGTTTTGGATTTATTTAATTTAACTTGATTGTTTTCTTCTGTTTACCGTAGCATAGGCTAGATAACCTCAAAACCCCCCCAACTAATTATATAGCATAAAGACCTAAACTAGATCTTTCTTGTGAGATCGACCCCTTTCTTGTACTATACTATCTTATTTGTTTAACTTAGGGTAATTAATTTGTGTGACCGTGAAATCTCAACAAGAACAAGATAACTATGTTTAAAGAGTGAAATTGAAAAAACAATCAATTTAAAAAAAAATTAAAAAAGACCAAAGTCGAATCGGGCTAATTTTCGAAACCCATGACTTCGGTTATGAGACCTAGTTACCTTATAGTAAGCAAACCTGAAAAATCATGAAGTAAAATTCTTAATTATCTAAAATTAAAAAAACAATAACAATAAAAAATAAGGACAAAATCTGATATAAAGATTAAATGAAATAAAACAATAAGGGATGAGATTAAAAAATAAAATAAATCATGAAAAGGATATAAAACAAAAGAAAATAGCAATAAAAAATAAGGATTAAATCTGATATAAAAATAAAATGAAATAAGATAATGAGGGACAAAATTATAAAAACAAATATGATAAAAGGAAGGATGAAATAAAAAAGAAATTTGAATTTAATAAATTATTTCAAATAAAATAAATAGTGATCAAAAGAACATATACCAAATTTAAAGGAAAACAAATTGAAGAGTTGCTTTTAAAAATTACAAGGGCAAGTGCAAAAACTGAGGGGGGAGATAAAAGAAGAAAAATAAAAAATAAAAAACTTCTAAAGCCAAACTGATTGTTTTTTTGCCACATGCATCGTCCTGTAAAGAATGGGTCACCGAGATAAGTCAAATGATGCCCTAGAAGGCTCAAATGACATGAATGTCTCCTTGATGGTGTATTTAAAATAATATTTATATTTACTAAAATGTCAAATTATCTCTTTTTCAATTTGATAATTATATATAAAAAAGATAAAAACAAGGAAAAAAGACAAAAAAAAAAAACCTTTGCACATCAATTTATTGATTTTCTATATTAAGGTAAGTATGTCATTTTAATGCGCTAAAAAAATAGAAAAGAATGAGCCCTAGCTATTAGTTTAGTGTTTTTTTTTTTATTTTGTTTTTAAGGATAATAAAGTAATTTTACTATACTAAAAAAATAAAAAGACCAAACTAACCTAATTAATTTGGTAATGATAATTGGATCATTTGGAAAAAAAAAATGACTTTATCCTCATCAACAAAGCCATTGTTTTTTTTATAGAAGAAAAAAAAATATGAATCCATTGTTCCATTTCACAATGTTAAGTGTCTTGAAGCACAATGTTTTTTTAAGCTCTTTTAGTTTTTTGGATAATGACTGGCAATATAGGTAAAACAACTGATGATGAACTTTTAATAAAATTAAACTTTAAAAATGAATTTATTGATTTAAAAAAATTATCATATAATTTAGAGATAATTAGTTTGTATGCTGAGCTTTACATTGCGGAGGCCTAAAAATTTTAATTTTTAAAACGTGAAAAAATATTTAGGTATAAGGAAATTCTTTGGGATTATTTATTTTTGCAAACAAAAAGTTTTTAAATGGAATCATGTTTTCTATATAAAAAAAAACATTTTATGATTATGTTATTTTATGTGTAATTGAAAGCTAAAAAAATCACAAATATGATAAAATCATGTTCAAATTCTATTGCAATATTAAAAAAAAAATTTCAATAGAATTTTCATGAACAATTTATTATTAATACTATTATTTTTATATCATATACATAAAAATTAAAACAATATTATTAAAATTCAATAAAAACTTATAATAATATTTTAAAATCATAAAAAAATGAAGCGAATCTGGTAAATTTTTTATCGAAGTGCCATAAAAAAAAGGTTAGGCGTAGCTCTTGACCCACAATAAAAGGTCACGGGCATAAGGGCCTCAAGGCCAGGCTAGGCTTGCATGCCTAGAGCAAAGCTTATGTGTTGGCCCTGCTTCATTTTTTTTAATTATGTTATGTACCCTTTATATTTTTTTATAGAAAAAAGTGATAGACAACCTATCATTTATCATAATTGAGAAAATATTTGCACCCACCAGTGTGCTTGAACCCGCAACATCAGTAGCCCCATGCATGCGAACTAACTAAGCTATATACATTTAAGTGCTTCACTATTTATATGAGTAGTAAAGCACCATAAGATAAGAAACTCTAGTTCTTTTAGAATGTAGATATAATTTATCTTTCAAAAATGAACTTATATTTTTTTTTCCACAACCTTTTTTCAACACACACATTTATACTCTAAAAGTTTTTTTTTAATTATAAATAGGCCTTAAACCTCCTAAAGTCTAACTGTAATAACATATTATTTCTCACATTTAAGAACTTATACTTTATATATCATCTCCTTATTATCTTGACATTGCCAACAAAACATCCAAAAACGATGTCATTACATCTTAATGATATGTTTTGGTTTTTTACTAGGAATTCTAAATTTTATTTGATAAAAATACTTTAAAATTTACATCTCAATGACTTCATTTCAATAATTAAACCTACATGAAAATAATCATTGGAATATACGTCTTGGTCCTAAAAACAAATAAGAGATGATTTTCTTGAAAAATGATTTTCAATAAATATTCAATCATTGGTCAAGTTTGTAAAGGTCATGATAATAATTTTGCACAAAGGGGTTATGATGGTTAATAAAAAAGATGAGTAAAGATGATCGAGTGGGGCAATTTTGTTGCATAAAATTCATTGCAGTAATAAAAAAAACTATATCACAAGCTAAGAGTAAGTGGGGTAATAGCTTTATTGTGGCAATAATAATAATAAAATAAGTAGTGAAAAGATAACATTGAAATTGATGGTTTTGTAAAAACCCCTCATTTAAAGGTCATCACACGAACGTCATAACCCAAAATGGGGTTATGTTTTCTGCACACTCAAACTCCAAGTTGGGCTACGATACATTCGCGCCCAACTCCAAGTCGGGTCATGACGTCTCTGTGCCCAACTCCTTTTGGGTTTAGTCTAAAGCTGAACCCAACCACACTTGGATTTAGCATACAAGCTAAACCCATATACACATGGATTCAACATACAACTGAACCCAACCACACTTGGGTTCAACATACGAGTTGAACCCAAATACACCTGGGTTTAGTGTCAATTGAACCCAACTCCTCTTGGGTTCAGCTGTAAGCTTTACAGCTGAACCCAACCACACTTAGGTTCCACATACAAGCTAAACCCAAATATACGTAGGTTCAACGCATAGCTGAACCCAACTCCTCTTGGGTTTTGTATGCAAGCTGAACCCAAATATACGTAGGTTCAACGCATAGCTGAACCCAACTCCTCTTGGGTTCAACCTACAGCTGAACCCAACAACACATGGGTTCAGCGTACAGCTGAACCCATCTCTTCTTGGGTTCAGCCTATAGCCGAACCCAACTCCTCTTGGGTTTAGCGTGCAAGTTGAACCCACATGCACCTAGGTTCAGCGTATAGCGAAAAAGTAACCTCACTCTGGGCATGGGCTAGTGATTATGATACTCATCACATCCTATTAATTACAAACAAACAATCCATGCTTCTATTAATAAGATGCGATGGCACAAATAGTAGAATAATATTATTTTACTATTACGAGATTACATCTCTACCCCTCACATGTCTTATGAAGTAACCTTATGCTCTTAGACAAAAACAAATTCCTTCTTTTCTTCCTTTACATCTACATCTTCTTCTCCTTCTTCTTCTTCTTCTTCTTCTTTTTCTTCTTCTTCTTCTTCTTCTTCTTCTTCTTCTTCTTTATCTTTATAAAAGCTCATTAATGTCTTTCTATCATACCAAATACCTCGTACTGACTTGATCTTTGAAGGGTCCCCCAACAACACCCCCTAGGGGTCTCTAAGGTATTATATGTAGGTATTCATTCAAGAGAAGATTTACAACCCCTGAAGGTATCCATTAAAGAGGAGGTCGATATTGTCTAAAAGTGAAGGTCGTAGAATACACTGTGTATGATCTACAAGGGTCTTTAGGAATAATTCCTTCTAGAATTTTCCCTGTGATTTTTGTAGCCTCATCAGTTGGCGTTGTCTATGAGAACCTCTTACAAAAAGCTATTTACTTCTCCAATAAAAAACTAAGCTTCGATGTAATGTTTCATCCAGTACACCAATATGACAGATCCATACACACCAGGGCATCTGACAGATGCTAACATTGCCACTGGTACATCCACCTAACCTTAAATTGAGAAGATGGCTAAGCAAATACGTTTACTCTCTAAAGAAGTCATCAAATTAAAAGGACAAATCCCTGTTCATCCTCAACCAGCTCACGATGTCCTAGCATACATCTTACCACCTCAGCCACAAAAGACGTCTATCACCCGGAGACGCCTCTGTTATGCAGAGGGATATGGATAGAACAAGGAAGAACCTCCAAGACATCGTTCTCGTAGTCCAACCCGAGAAAGTTCACACCATCCCACGGTACTAGTGTGAGGTGAACATTCTTGTAGGACCTATAGTAGCTACCGTGGGAGAGAAAGAAGTCATCAATCCCGCTATCCCATGCTAGATTCCTCAAGTTCGTCTGACTCATACCAAAAACAACCTAGAAGAAGGGCTGAGGAGGACTCACAACATCACCATCTTGTCCACCAATATCAGGTGAAAGGCTCCCCCTATCTAGGAGAGTCCTCGAAGCCAAAGTCCCAAAAGAGTATCTATTCGCAAAGATGAACCTGGATAACTATGATGGACTTATAGACCCTGAGAGCATATCCAGAATGTAAGGGGGAGCCTTGAGCTGGTCATCCATGATAATGATGTGATGTTTAAGAGCCCACTACTTTCAGAGGGAATGTGAAGACATGGTATAATAACCTGAAGTTAGGATTTATCCTGAGCTTCTAGGATCTGTGTGCTAAGCTAGTAGAACGTTTCAGCACTAGCATTCCCGTGAAGAAAAGCTCCATAAAACTATTTGGGGTTACCCAAGGTAAGAAGAAGTCTACCTGAGCATATATGAAGAGATTTAATGAAGAAATGCTTCAGGTAGAGGACCTGTTGGAACCCATAACATATAAAGCTTTTATCAAAGGGGTAAAAAGTGAAGAGTTGTGGAAACAACTCCACCCTCTATAAGACAGAACTCTCCTAAGAGTCAAGTAGATGATCCAGAGCCATATACGAGTAGAGAAAGCTCTGGCTGCTCGTAGAAGCTTCTCTCAGCTCCATAGAGAAAAGGTCAGAGCTAAACCCCAACAAGAATCATTCCCCTATCAAACAACAAGATATAAAAAAGAAAGGGCCCTCTAAGGAACATCCTAGTAGGCCCGAAAGGGTTTACACTCCTGTAAACACCAGTTACATGAAGATTTACATGACCTTAAGGGGTCAAAACCTACATTAGTATCCTCCTCTCTTAAAGCCTAATCCCAGCCTCAAGTTCTCCAAGAAGTATTGTCAGTTCTATAGAGAGAAAGGACACGACACTGAGGACTGTTATACTCTCAAGAAAGAAGTTGAGAGACTTCTAACACAGGAAAACCTCAGACAATTCCTGAAAAAGGATCCACCTCTAGAAGTGGAAAGAGGTGAAGTAGGCAACAAAGACCAGCACTCCTAGAGGCCCTTGTTATATTGGGGGGCTTATTAACCAGTGTAAATGGTAAAAGTAATAAGAGGATAAGGCTGGAAGACCAAGTTCTAGTTACAATGGGCCAAGAAAGTTCTTGGTATGAACCTTTCACCTTCACCCCTACTGATGGACAAGGGGTTAAACACTCACATGAGGACGCCTTGGTGATTCCCACAATAATGAAGGGTCATAGGGTCCACAGTATCCTAGTGGATGACGGTAGCTTGGTAAACATCCTATCAGCAGAGATCATGACCAAGATGGGCATAAACGCCTTTAAAATGACTCTAGTGCCAACACACCTCATCGGGATATAAGGATCAACAATGCTCGTGAAGGGGGAAGTGGGGTTGACTGTCACTATGGGGACTACACCTCATTGTGTGACTCTCCAACAGACCTTCATGGTCATTGATACCCATCTCCCATATAATACCATCATCGGGAGGCCATTGCTCTACCAGATCAGTGTAGTGGTCAGCACCAAATATCTAACCATGAAGTTCCCAACTGTTAAAGGGGTAGCTGCTGTGAAAGGGAACCAGGAAGCCTCAAGAGAGTATGCAAACACATGTCTGAAGGGTAAGAATTCCCTACTAGTTAATCACCAAGAAACCTACGGTGAGAAGCTAGAGGTCAGAACAAAGGCAGTTGAAGAACTAGTTGAAGTCTGTTTGGGTCCTATAGAGAAATAAGTCATAAGAATGGGTTACACCCTGACAGTCATCAGAAGCATGCTCTCACAGAGCTACAAGTGTCATAGAGAAGCAACTTTGCTTTCCATTTAGAGGACATACTAAGGATCAACCCTGAGGTAGCCTCACATTGGCTGAGTATAGACCCTAGCTTCCCTCCAGTACGATAAAAGAAGAGAAGTGTAAGGGAGGACGGACAGAAGACCATCTCTAAGGAGGTGGATAAACTCATATCAGTAGGATTCATACGAGAGGTGACATACCTCGAATCGCTCGCCAATATTGTGATGGTGAAGAAGGCCAACAACAAATGACGAATGTGTGTGGGAATGTGTATGGACTTCACAGACTTGAACAAGGCCTGCCCGAAGGATAGCTCCCCAAGATAGATAAATTGGTGGATTCAACAGCGGGGTATGAGTTTCTTAGTTCATTGGATGCATAATGGACAAAGTGTTTAAACATCAGTTAGGTAGGATCATAGAAGTTTATATAGATGACATGTTAGTGAAAAGCATAACTTTTGAACAACATCTACAAGACCTCAGAGAAGTCTTCCAAGTACTGAAAAGCCACAATATGAAGCTAAACCCCTCCAAGTGTGTGTTTGCCATCCGGGGGGGAAGTTCTTGGGTTTTCTAGTCAACAATAAAGAGATTGAGCCCAACCCATAAAACATTCAGGCGTTGTTGAGCATGACTCCTCCCAAGAGAGTGAAAGTGGTACAACGCCTCACAGGAAGACTAACAACTTTGAACAGATTTATAGTCAAATTAGGGGAACGAAGCTTGCTATTTTTTAAAATTCTGAGGAACACCCCCAACTTCCAGTAGACACCCAAATGCCAAAAATCCTTTGAATAGCTAAAGGCCTACCTTTCCTCTCTTGATGTCCTTTCTCAGCCCAGCGAGGGAGAAACTCTGTTCTTGTATCTTGAGGTAGCAGACCGGGCTGTCAGTGTAGTGCTAGTCAGAGAAGAAGAAGGAATACAACATCTAGTCTACTATGCAGGCAAGACACTTCTAGATGCAGAAACTCGTTACTTAAGAGTAGAAAAAAATGCCCCAACACTGGTGACAACCTCTAAAAAGCTAATGGCTTACTTCAAAGCACACCAAGTGGTAGTGTTGACGGACCAGCCTCTAAGACAGATCCTTCACAAATCGGACATGTCAGGACGATTGGTGAAATGAGCAATATAATTGGGAGTGGTTAAAGTACAAACTAAGACTTGTAATCAAAGGGTAAGTCCTAACTGACTTCATAGTGAAGTGCAGATTTGAAGAGGTTGTCATAGAGAATCCTCCCCCTAATCCAAAGTTGGTAGAACCCGAGTCACTATAGCAGACCTCTCTTCAGTGTTGGCAACTCCATGTGGACGACAGTTCTACACAGGAAAGAAATGGGACAGGGATTCTCCTTACTAGCCTGGAAAGGCAGATCTACCAGTATGGGCTCAGGTTTGGGTTTCCAGCTACCAACAATGTAGCCGAGTATGAAGCTCTGATGGCAGGCTTAAGACTGGCAGAAGCTTTGAAAATATACCTCCTACAAGTGCATATCAACTCTCAGCTGATTGTGGGATAGTACTAGGGGACAAATAAAGCCAGGGATTCAACCTTAGTCAAATATTTTAAGAAGGCTAAAGCCATGTTGACTTAGAAGGACAGAGTGATCAGCATCACCAATGTGCCTCAGAAAGACAATGCACAAACAAATTTCCTCTCTAAGTTAGCCAGTGTTAACCCAGCCGACCCCCCCATTGATGTCTGGATTGAGGTCTTGGATCAGCCCAGTGTAGGATAGAAAGATGTCATAATACTCCCGGTTATGGGAGATGAGGATTGGAGAGCACCAATCAAGGAATATTTACTCACAGGGAGCTTGCCTTTGGACAAAATGGAAGTTGTTAAGCAAACCAAGAGAGCCTCAAGGTACTACTTGATTGACAGGGTCTTGTATCGATGATCCACATCATCACCACTCCTCAAGTGCTTGTCTTCAGAAGAAATCACTTATGTTTTGAGGGAGATGCATGGTGGAGTCTGTGGATTGCACACATGATTTAGAGCCTGGCTACTCAGACCATAAGAGTAGGCTTTTATTGGCCTTCCATACTCTAAGACTCCAAAGACCTAGTAAAGAAGTGTGATAAGTGTCAAGAGATTTACCCCAGTGCCAAGGTAGCCATCAGCGGAGATGACAATGATTACTTCTCCTTGGCCTTTCTGCTAGTGGGGAATGGATATTCTAGGACCCTTCCCTAAAGCAATAGGGAAAAGACAGTTTGTTACTATTTCACTAAGTAGGTGGAAGCTGAAGCACAAACAGATATCACAGCCAACAAGGTGATCTCTTTTTTATGGAAAACATAATTTGCTAATTTGGGATACCTAAGATGTTGATCACCGATAATGGAACCCAATTCGACAACCAGAAGATTAGAGAGCAGTGTGAAAGACTGTAGATTGATCACAGGTTCTTTTTAATATCACACCCCAGACAAATAGGGAAGCTAAACTTACCAACAGGGTCCTACTCAATGGGCTGAAGAAAAAGATAAAAGAGGCTATGTCAGAATGGACAGAGCTCTTGAATGAAATTTTATGGGCATATAGAACAACAACAAAGACCTTAATAGGGGAAATCCTTTTCCTCCTCACATATGGAACTGAAGCCATAATTCCAACAGAGATTGGATGTCTAAGCGCTAGAGTATTGCACTTCTCTCCTCAAAACAATAAGCAAGGACTCATATTCAATCTAGAGTTACTGGAAGAGCCCATACTCATAGCTGCAATAAGGAATGAAGCCTGCAAACACAAGGCTACTCAATACTACAACACTAGAGTAAAAAAAACAGAACCTTCAAATGATGAGACTTGGTACTGAGGAAGCTAGAAGCCACGGGTAACAAAGAAAGTAAAGGAAAGCTAGCTCCAAAGTGGGTTGGTCCCTTCAAAGTGACACAGGTGATCAGAGCTAACACCTATCACTTAAAGGATCTACAAGGCTCTAACCTTCTTCATGCGTGGCATTTAGACCACCTTAAGTTGTATTATTGTTGAATTCATCAATACAGAATGCATATTTTATTATTTATGTTCTTACTTAATCTACATTCCTTTCTTAGGACTACTTTCCTACAGATCCAATCGGGGTTACACACTCCTGTGGCATTCAGGGCCCACTTCTCCAAGATGGTAATGAAGTCTTAAGTGAGCATCAACCTCTACTGTCACCAATCAGGGTTACACACCCTTGTGGTGTCTGGGACCCACTTCTCTAGGGCAGTAGTAGAGGATCAATGCTTCACTTTTCAGGGTGACTTTTAATGCCCCCTCCTTTCCTTTTGTCTAGCCTTTTCAGTTGGAAGTAAGAACACTGGAACGATCTTATCAGGTTCATGATGTTTGTCCAAACGGGTTACATACCTATGTTTACAGTTTGGGACCCACATCTCTCCTGGATAGTACGGGGCCAATCACTGTGGCATTCAAGAGTGTTGGGGCGAGCTTATCAGGCTCACCTCGTTTATCCAACTCGGGTTACACACCTTGTATGTGGTCTGGGACCCACATCTCTCTTGGATAGCATGGGGTCCAGCCTCTACAACATCAAGAAGTGCTGGAACCAGCCCTCCTACAACAACGCCTCTTACTGGTTCAAACAGGGTTACAAACCCTTGTGGTGTTCGGGACCCACTTCTCCAGGACATAAGTAAGTGTCCAATGCTCCTCTAAGATGGATGATGGAACCAATCTTTCCACGATAATACCTCTTACTGATTCAAATTGGGTTACATACCCTGTGGCGTATGGGACCCACTTCTCTAGGACAGTATAGTCTTAGGAGCTCTTAGCTCACTAGGAGAGCCCATATCAGCATCCTCAACTTCCAAAGGTCTAGACTGAAAAACCTCCTCATGAGACCCTGTAGGAGTATCCACTACTGCTCTGGCTGGGCAAGACCCTGTAGGAGTATCCACTACTGCTCTGGCTGGGCAAGACCCTGCGGTTGTCTTCCTTTTCTTTGACATCCTGATAAGGATTACAACTCAACTAAGGTTAGTCAAAAACTTCTTTTAGTCTTAAGTCTCCCTATGTTTCCAAAACGAGCAGACTTGGAAGGCTACTAATGGGTCATGGTTTTTAAAAAACCCCTCATTTAAAGGCCATCACATGAAAGTCATAACCCAAAATAGGGTTATGTTTTCTGCGCGCCCATGATCCAAGTTTGGCTATAACGCGTCCACACCCAACTCCAAGTCTCTTTTTGGGTTTAGCCTGCAGCTGAACCCAACCACACCTGGGTTCAGCATACAAGCTGAACCCAAATACACTTAGGTTCACCATACAGCTGAACCCAAATACACCTGGATTTAGCATACGAGCTGAACCCAACCACACTTGGGTTCAGTGTACGAGCTGAATTCAACAACACTAGGGTTCAGCGTACAGCTAAACCCAACCACATAAGTGTTCAGCATAGGAGCTGAACCCAAATACACCTGGGTTCAATCTACAGTTGAACCTAACTCCTCTTAGGGGCTGAACCCAACAACACCTAGGTTTAGTGTACAACTGAACCCGTCTCTTCTTGGGTTCAACCTATAGCTGAACCTAACTATACTTGGGTTCAGTGTACAAGCTGAACCTAGATAACCTGGGTTCAGCGTACAGCTAAACCCAACTCCTCATAAGTTCAGCCTACATCTCAACCCAAATACACCTAGGTTTAGTGTATAGCTGAACTCAACTCTTCTTGGGTTCAGGCTATAACAGAACCCATCTCCTCTTGAGTTCAACGTGCAAGTTTAACCCACATACACCTGAGTTCAACGTATAGCTAAAAGTAACCCCACTCGATAAGTCTCCCCTACTTTGAGCCTGGGCTAGTGATTATGATACCTATCAGATCCTATTAATTATGAACAAGCAGTTCATGCTTATATTAATAAGATGTGATGGCATGAATAGTAGAATAATATTATTTTACTATTACAAAATTACATCTCTACCCCTCACATGTCATATGAAGCAACTCAAGACAAGTAATATAGAAGCAAAACCTTGTGCTCTTAGACAAAAACACATTCCTTCTCTTTTTCCCTTACATCTACATCTTTTTCTTGTTTATGTTTATAAAAGCTCATTAATACCTTCATTAATTTCTTTCTATCATACCAAATACCTTGCACTGATTTGATTTTCGGAGGGTCCCCCAAAAACACCCCCTAGGGGTCTCTAAAGGACTTTATGCAGGTATTCGTTTAAAAGAAGATTTACAACCCCTGAAGGTATCCATTAAAGAGGAGGTTGATACTGTCTGAAAACAAGGTCGTAGAACATACTATGAATGATCTACAAGGATCTTTAGGAATAACTCCTTCCAGAATATTCCTTGTGATTTTTGTAACTTCATCAAAAATATATACTTGAGGGCAATGGAAAGTAGAGTCAATATAAGCCAATATAAGATGATGAACAATAACCTCACTAATTTAAAATTTCTTCATATTGTTATTATTAATGAAGCTAATAGACTCGTTCAACCCTAGGAAAAGCTTGATAATCATCAAATGTATGTTAAATTAATGAACTTTTTGTAATATTTTTTCTTGTTTTGAATGAAGGAAAGTTTTAGCTTTTTTCTTTCAAAATGTAAAAGCTAATATGATTAATTATGAAATTCTATAAATAAATGCATGATGGTCCAAAGTCATCACACAATTTATTATTAATTATATAAGTATTTCAATTGAAGCCATCTCTCTCTCATAAATGTTTGGAATTTGACTTAAAGGTCAATCTCAATCTTTGATGTTATCAATTCATCATAGAATTTGGAACACTTATATAGTCATCATGAAAGTCAAAATTACATCAATACATAGATCATACAAAACCCCCCTCTTCAGAAGAACATAAGATTCATTTATGAGATGTGCTATTCTTTAATGGGAATAATTCCTTATAAAATCCAGGACATATAAAATGGTTATAGTGGGAAATAAGCTCATAATAAGACATGTCGCAATTGGAAGATTCAACTATAAACCTCTTACAAAGATCTACTTCATACTTGATTCTGTTTTAGATATTATTTTGATGTACGTTTGTGTTTATACGTGTCATTTTCTGAGATTTTTACAAGGAAAAGAAACACAAGTAGCATTTTGAAAAGCTAAATTTTACTTGAGAATCTACATTAGACAAAGCCATGGAAGATAAAGAAAGAAATTGGTCAAAATAGAATTGCTAAGATGAGATCACCTCCTTAAGAAATGAAATGGCTCGGTTAATTGACTTGCTTGAATAGACTTTTAATCCAAATAGCTTGAAAGAAGATCCCCAAATATTGGAACTGTTACATCACAATTTAATACCATAATGCCTTTCTTTTGCTCTCTTTTATCAGTTAAAGCAACATCGCATGCAATTCCTTCTCTTTATCATCGTATATTTCCTTATCAAAAGGGAATTTCAAATGCCCATAGGTTCATGCTATTATATCACAAAATACAATGTGAACCATCCATCTGACATTAATGAAACTTTGAAAAGAAAGGAAACTAAAATAGATGGATAATATGAGATTCAAAGTTAGAAGAATTTCAAGTATCAAGTTTAAAAATTGATAAGCTTTGGACATACTGCAATGACATGGATGCATATCATATGATCATAAATCCTTTATCAACATAGTGAATGACCAATTAAAAATGATAGAAAAAACACGATGTATGTTTTTTTAAACAAACAATGTTTGATGAAGGAAGTTGATGTGAAAATAGTAAGAATGGTCAGGAGTCAAGCTACTTTTATGAATGAAAATTGTAAATAAGATCATTTTATCTTTTCATTGAATTATCAAAGCTTTTTTTATATTTTCTTATCATAATATTTTGTGACTAAATCATGTCTTTTGATGAAGTTTGCTTTCTTTTTATATTTTATAGTTGTTTTAAAATCAAAAGTGTTTATTTAAAAGTAAACTCTAACATTTTTATATTCATCCATGATTTGATAAATATAATAATAAATCCATTCAAAGATTTTTAAAATTGGTTGAATTCTAAAACATGTCATTTAGATGCTAAGAGGCAATCCTTTTTTTTTTAATCACAAATAACTGTCTCCACTCCCAATAAACCTTAAAATAGAAAGTCATGTATGATACAGTTGCATTCAAAATAAAAACCAAATGATTTAATATCCGAAAATTGATAAATAGTATGTATTCAGGTCATTATACCACCCATCCTACCATTTTTCTCCTTATAGATTGATCATTATTTTTAAATGAAGCTAGCATTTATCAATATAAGAAGATTTGGATTTGAGATGAAGAAATTTTATATTTGATATCTCTTTCATAAATAAATTTTATCCATTGCTATCCCACTTTAAACCTTTATATTTTTCTTAGATAAAAACCTAGACTAGGACCACTCCTTGCATTGAAAGAGTTTTAAAAGTTTTTAGATAATCAATGAAATTCTCTAAATAAAAAAAAGTAAGAAAGAATAAGAAAAATGAAAGTGGTATAAAAAAGAGCAAGAGAATGACTATGTGAAAAGTAAAGATGATTAGAGACAAAAAAAAATAGTTATCCAAAACATCCCTAATGATGGAGCATAGTCTAAAGTTAGATATAAAATGTTAATGGCAAAGCATGAAACAAAATTTGGAGAATGAGTTTAAGGTAAAAAAAACCTAAAAGATCTTTTATCCATGAATAAGTGATCTTATGTCTTCTTATTCTTAAACATTTTTAGAGCCTTATTAGTTAGGTGGCTCGTGCTATGCCGCGGACCAACTTTTTTTTATCATATAAAAATATCAAAAAAAGTAAACATTTCTTAAAAAATAAAAAATATATATAATATTTAGGTAATTGACTTGAATGAGTTTAATAAACTAGGTTAATTTATTAATATTATTACAAAATAAGTTATTAACAATAAATAAAGCGGAAAAAAACAATTATTCAATGTAAAAGATGAACGCTTGCAATATTATGAAAATATATCTTCGCAGTATTCCCAAAACATCTCAATGATTTTATTCGTTAAAAAAATAAAAATTAAATGAGAATAGGATAATTGCATAGAAAGAAAGATAAAAAAAATATGAATCTAAAAAAAAGACAAAAAAATCAATTACTATTAACTTTTTAAACTATGACCCGAGTAATAAGACCAAAAGCACTATACATGAAATATTTGTGAGGTTAAAATCACAAAAAGAAACACAAAAAACAAAAAAAAATACAATAAAAATAATTAGTGTTAAAATTATAATAAAAAATAAATCAAAAGGCAACAATAAATTTTAAATTTGAGAGTTAAATTGAAAAGAATAAATTTGGATTGAATGGTGAAACTAAAAACAATGAAACTTTCATAAAAGGTTCAAGGAAATTTTTTAAAAAAAATCATAAGAATACACATAAAATCATATACATCAAAACATAATAAAAAAAATGAATATACAGAATTCTTCAAGGTGTTTTTTTACACTAAAAAAATCTCTTAGATGTAAATTGAAAAACTTATGCACGCATCTAATTAAACAAATCAATAACAATTGTGTAAAGCAATGAGAAAAACAATTAATCAACAATAAACAAAAATGAAATTGAGAAAACCAAGAGAACAATGAAGATTAAGATACCTAACATCATAATACGGATAGTTTATCTGGTTATATTTAATGAATTCCTCTATCAAAATTAATTTCTAATAGAAAAACGCATAAAATTTGTAATAGAAATCAACACACATATAATTTTTTTTGCATAATAATTTTAAAAAAAAATGCAATGCTGCACATATGAAAAATCTTATAAAAAAATCGATATTAAAAAAACAAATTTAATCTACATAAAATTTAAAAAAAAATCACAAATGAAACATACAAACCTCTTTAAAAATTAAACACACATAATATCATTTAAAAATAATCACAATTTAATTCAAGCATAAATCCAAAATTTATTTGAAAAAAATACACAAATAATGCATTATTTAAAAAAAACTGGAATTTTTTTAAAAGAATATTAATAAAAAAAGAATTAGGCTATACGTTGTTGATCTTGATAATCCAGGCCCTGTGCCTGGCCCAACAAACCAACAATCCGTGAACGGGCTTACAAGGCCAGGCCCAATCATCAGCCTTTATTTTTAAAAAATGTTTATTAGGGTGGACAACGCGGCATCTACCCTAAGTATATCAAAAACAAATTACGCGTCGCCTGCGCAACCAAGAATCCAGTCATGGTGATAGCTAGAAAAACAGGTTTTTTAACCCAAAAACCCCTTTTCAACCTATTTTTTACCCAAAACACCTAGAAAACACTTTAGAGGCCTTGTTAAACCAATCCATGGCCACCAAAAACCTAATAAACCTCCCAAAACCTGAAATCTACCCAAAACAAAGATTCTTCCCGAGCTCAGATCTATTTTTTAAGGTATATCTTGAATTATTTTGAGTTTTTTTTTTGTTTTTTTAATTGATTATTATTATTATTATTATTATTATTATTATTATTATTATTATTATTATTATTATTGGGTTGGGCCGATATGGGCCCCACAGATCGGGCCATTTCGGGTCCAACCCAAACTCGGGGGGAAATTATTCCCCCCCCGACGCCCTACATGCAAAATGATAATTCGTTTTGCATGCAGGATGGTGGCAATGAGGGACGAAGCAGAAGAAGAAGCGAGGAGGGGTTACCTGGCGCGGGGAGCTGTTGGTGGCCTAGTCGTGGAGCTGGTGGAGAGGATGGTGGTCAAGCCGATGATGGGTCGTTGCAGGAGGAAGAATGAGAAGTTCACAAAAGGAGAGAAGAGAGAGAGAGGTGGTGCACTCACCACATGAGGTGGTTGGGCAGTTGTTTGTTGTGGAGATGATGGTGGTCAAGCTAGCGGTGAGAGTGCCAATGGCTGAAGGCCACGGTGAAGACAGAGAAAGGAGAGAAAAGTTTGATTGGCAACAGAAATGGTGGGAGACTGATTTTTTATCAACTTTGGACTTGATTTTCTCTTCCCTTAGACTATGAAATCCACCCCTATTTATAAGGGGTGGAAGAGGGATGTTTCATCTTTACTGGTGCTAAATCTTGGCTCTTGATTCAACCTGGAAGGATCCTAACCAGGCTCAAAGTATAAATCATGGGCTGTCAAATTTGTGTTAAGAAAAGAGCTAGTTGAATTGGGCATTTTGGGGCAGTGCCACAACCACTATAGTGTCCATCAACTAGAACAGATCACACTAATGCGTAGTTAGGTGTCAAATGAACATTTTATGTAAGTTTTGCCCAATTTGATGGAGAGATGAAGTATAAAACGTCTTGGGAATGAGGCCACTTAATTAGCCTCTCTAGAGAAGAAGATGAACTGTCAACCCCAAAATAGCGCCGTTTTGGCATAGTGCATTATAGTCCTTTGATTTTTTATATCTCAATTAAACCCCTGATTAGCTTCAAACTTTTAATTTTGCTCGTGACGAGCTTCAATTTCAGCCCCGAATTTCAGCGCCTTTTTCATTTTGGTCTTTGGTCTTTGATTTATGCAATTTGACCATTAATTGACCATTAAACTTTCAATTCTCTTCAATTTCACCCATGATTTCAATCAATTGCGTCCCCAGAGTTCGACGCCTTTTTTAAAATGGTCTTTGATTGTGAATTTCTTCAATTTAACCCAAAATATTGATTTTCTTGCAATTTTAACCCTGATTTTAATTAATTGACTTGGTAAAAAATAAATTTGGTCTTCTAAAATCCCAATCTTCTCAATTAAGCCCAAAATGGGCTCCTAAACTTAATATTTCACCAATTAAGCTCATAATAAAATTAATTTGACTCATTTAAAGTATAATTAAGTCCTTATATCTAATTAAATCATTCAATTGAACCCAAATTAATTCTTAAACATAATTAAACTTAAATTGGCCTTTTAAAAATCTAATTATACCCTTAGGCTTTATTTATATGCAAATTCGTCCAATAATCATGTAAATTAACCTTCAATTTGCATTGTCTCTCTAGTTTTGGTTAAAATAGGATACAATTAGGCTCCCAATTCTATTCAAAATTGTAGCTTGATTTTTTTCATTATGAAATCCTCTCAGCTTACTTTTGCCAAAATGTCAGTCTTTATTTTATTTTTTGATTTTTTTTTAGAAAGAAAAAAGATGAATTTGAGGAATAACTCATGTATAGGTTATGACAATTGTCCATCTCTTTACAATGTTTACGATAGAAAGTCGAGTGATAGACTTTAGATAGTAAGCTTTGTAAAGAAAAAAAAAAGGAATGAGAGTCAATAGATTCACTCAAAGAAGAAGGGATAAAGTTAGAAAGCATATTATCCAAAGGATAAGGGCTAGAAAGCTCACTTAAAAGAAAATGAGATAGGGTTTGTAAAGAAAAAGATGGTCTTTTTGAGAGACCTTTTGAAGTGGTTAGGTAGACAATCTGCCTCTTGGTAGAATTTTAAAAATTTTGAAATGGTCATATTATCGTGAGCGATCTGCTCAGGTGAAAAATGCAAAGGTTTTTTTTTTTTCTAAAGTGGTCTCATTATAATGGGTGACCTACCTAGGTGAAAAAATGCAATGATTTTTTTGAGTGGTGAAAAATATGAAGATTTTTCAAAATGGTCTGATTTTATAGGCGACCTGCCCAGGTATAAAATGAAAGATTTTCAAAATGGTGAAAAATATGAAGGTTTTTCAAAGTGGTTTTATTATAATGGGCAACTTGCCCAGGAGAAAATTTTTCATAATGGTCTTATTATAATTGATGAATTGTCCAGGTGAAAAATGCAAAAACTTTTAAGTGATGAAAAATGCGAATGATTTTACAAAGTGGTTTTATTGTAATGCATGACTTGCCCAGGTGAAAAATGCAAAGATTTTTTAAAGTGATGAAAAATGCGAATAATTTTTTCAAATTGGTGAAAAGAAATATAACTTACCTGGCAAAAGGATTTGGTCAGAGATGCCTTGAAGGGATGACAGGATAGGGCTCGAATACGTATTATCTAGGAGATGAGAGCTCAAAGGAGCACATAAAAGAAAAGGAGATATGGCTTAAAGGCGCATTATCTAAGAGATGAGAGCTTAAAGGTACGCCTAAAAGAAAAAGATAGGGTTTGAAGAAGCACTATTTAAGATATAGGAGCTCAAAGGTGCACTCAAGAAGAGATATGATATAGAGATAGGGATGGCGCACTATCTAAGAAGCTAGGGCTCAAAGACGTGCTCGTAAGGAGGTAGGTATAAGAAACACAATATTTAGGAATGAGGGTTCAAGGACGTACTCAAAATGATGTATAGTTAGAAAATGCGTTATCTGAGAGATGAGGGTGCAAAGGCGTACTCATAAGAAAATAAGGTTAGAAAACCCACTACTCGAGAGATAAGGGTGCAAAAGCACACTCGAAAGGTTGTATGATTAGAAAACACACTACTCGAGAGATGAGGGCTCAAAAGTGCTCTTGA
>Ga0325405_1000918_pt1 | contig 29220 bp, 23 predicted proteins | sample PopdelMetagenome_21_FD_205663 | JGI IMG/M metagenome (GOLD analysis project Ga0325405, IMG submission 205663) | Populus deltoides microbial communities from Bellville, Georgia, United States - Xylem-Control-R2 | ecosystem: Host-associated > Plants > Phyllosphere > Stem > Wood/Secondary xylem... | reverse complement strand
ATCTAAAAATGCTTTATTTTGAAATTATTATATTCATCATCATCATTACATCTTAGTGTCTTGCATATATCTCTTTTCCAAGGTTCAATATTATTGTTCCTATCACATATATGCCGCAAACATATGATTATAAAGTTTTATTTTTTTCTTTGAAAATGTTGTATCCATTATGAAAAATCATGTAAAATTATATTAAGAAAATTACATAAATATTTTTCCAAAAACATTTTAATCCAAATCAATAAGCCTTTGATGCATTGTTAGCATGCTGACCTAATTAAGAGATCACGAGTTTAATTTTCAACAAAAATTAGGAATTGAACTTATTTATACTTCATGTAATTAAGAGGTAGGGTGCTCAAAATCAGCCCTTCATTTTTTATTTGGTGAAGATATAAATCATTTTCCCCAACCAGTTGTAAGTTTGGCTTCTCGTCTCTTATAATACTAATAATTAACTACTAATGTATATATATTAATTATATATGTTGTTAAAAAGAGGGGATGGCTTTGGGTTTTTCCAAAGGCATTGGATACCTAGGATTTTTGTAACTTCTTCCTAATTAAAACAAAAACCTCCTTCAAATAATTAAGTTTACAATATTTTTAACTTCAGTAGGGTTTCTTTATTTTAGAAAAAGGTGTTAAAAAAACAACTATAAAAGCTATATATATATATATATATATAAAGCATAAGGTTCTGAGAACACCAATAATTTTGAAAGAAAAAAGAATAATCACGTCCTACAACGAAATTCAAGGACTTTGATGTTCTTGTTAATTAATTAATTAGTATATATCTTTGTAACGTGCGTATTAATCACAAACTAATAGATGCAACAAATAATGTATAGTGCTATGTAAGTAACATATTTTATTCCTACATATGTAAGCTCTCTTGAATGAGTTGGGATGAATGAAGTCATCATACATAAAGAAATCATATTTCTATCAATGGAGTTGACTTGGGGTGTGTATATATACGGGGGAAGAGAGGTCCCAACTCCCATGGTGAGTTAACGAAGAACAGAAAGAGAGAGGAGATAGAGATGATGAACAACGAAGTGCGTCTGAATTGCGGCATTAACATGCCAGTCCTGGGACTGGGCACTTATTCCTACCCTAATGATAGGCAGACGACAGAGCTGGCCATCGATATGGCCCTCAAGGTACATTTCGCGCGCGCGCGCACATATCCTGTCCCTTTATTCTTTCCTTTTCTGCAGCCTTCGATCTGTTTTTTCTCTGGCTCTTCCTATCTTTTCATTTCAAGTGCAGTGCATTGCGTTGCAGTCCATCTCTGATAGACACTGGAGCACTAATGATAGCACTAAATAAAGCATGGCTGAACCCACTTGATTAGAGCATTAATTTTGGACTTCAATGGCTTAACTACCTCTTCATGCATGCCTACGTATATAGGCTTTGAGTAATTAATTACCCAGATGGACAGTTTGCTTGCATATAAATTCTTCCCAGTATCCAATCAAACACCGGAGTAAAAGCTTTTAGTACGGTTGCCAATATTTTTGCGTGAAATGTCGAAAACTTGTTGGTTTGTGGCATTGCAGATGGGTTACAGGCATTTTGACACAGCAAAGATTTATGGTTCTGAGCCGGCTGTGGGGCATGCGTTAACAGAAGCGATTCTTGATCAAACAGTAGACAGAGAGGGGATTTTTGTTACATCTAAACTGTGGGGGAGTGATCATCATGATCCTGTCTCAGCACTCAGGCAAACTCTAAAGTAAGTAGGAGCACATAGCCATCCTTGAGAGTTGGGTTCCATGCATTAGGTTCTCAGCTCCATTTGATTAGTACCCTATAGTACTTTAATCAAGTGAAGTTCCCATCTTGTTAAATCTTCATTGAAATTGATCAATTCATTGAGTATATACGCAAATCTAGCTTTAGCTGCATGTGGGTGGTGACTTTTGGGTCTAATCTATTTTGAACCAAGATCATATCAAATCTCTCATTATATATATATATATATAGATCTAGCTAGTGTAAACAAAATGTAGAATAAGATCATAGGCGGCCTCTAAGATTGCAGGGGATCGATGAGGATCTTGAAAATATTCGACTAGGATCTTTTTGGGTTTTCAAGTGCTTTTGCTTCTTGTTATAGGAACATGGGCATGGAATATTTGGACATGTATCTAGTGCATTGGCCTGTGAAGCTGAAGCCTTGGAATTACTCTGCCGTGCCTCCTGAAGATGACTTTGAGCCGTTAGACCTTGAGTCCACATGGGCCGGCATGGAAAAATGTTTGGACCTGGGATTGTGTAGGTGCATTGGCGTCAGCAATTTCTCCAGCAAGAAGATCCAAAGCTTATTGGATTTTGCCTCGGTACCTCCAGCTGTCAATCAGGTACCCTATAAAAAAAAAACGCGCGAACAGTTTAAAAAACATACTTTAAAAAATGATTACTATCGTACTTTCAAGCACTCGGATTCCAATGGAGATTATAAAAAAGCTTACTTATGATCATATGTACAGCTCATTGTGAAACAATAATAATAATAATAATAATAATAATAATAATAAACAATGTGAGGATGGTCAACTGCAAGAAGCCACATAAACATAAATGCCCTCCAAACGTGATGAACCATCTCTTCTCTTATTTGATGACCACATAAGGTGTGTTTTCTTTCTTTAATTTCATAGGTTTGGGAAGGAGATATTCATTGGCTACAGTAATAAATAGGAACCTATGTTTTTTTAATCGAATAATATTGAATTGAATGATGAACTGTGTGGCAACGGTACGTGCAGGTGGAAATGCATCCAATGTGGAGGCAAAGAAAACTAAGAGATTTTTGTGCGGACTGCAAGATCCATGTAAGTGCTTATTCGCCACTTGGTGGCCCTGGAAATGCATGGGGAACAACCGCCGTGGTTGAAAATCCAATAATACAGTCCATCTCTCGCAAGCACAAGACGACCCCAGCTCAGGTAAAGCCCACGAATCTATCATAATAAATGAATTCAGCTCTAATACATTAAGGGGCCTGAAAACAAGCTTTCGTCATGAATCTTTGAAGGTGGCGTTACAGTGGGGACTGTCAAAGGGATCAAGCATGATAGTGAAGAGTTTTAATCAGAAGAGGTTGAAGGAAAACATGGAGGCCTTGAATGTAAAACTGGATGATCAAGATCTCACTGACATTGAGAAACTGGAGGAATGGAAGATCATGAGAGGAGAATTTCTTGTTAACGACTCAACAAGTCCTTATAAGACAATTGAAGATCTATGGGATGGTGAGATTTGACACGCCACCCCACCATGCTTCCGCTCCACTACCCTTGTGGCGGCTATTATTATATATGCTAGCATGCCAAGACAGGCACGGCCGTTCCGTTCATATTGCAGCAGATAGTTAATGTAATCTGTGCGACGTGGGAACAAGGAAATATGATAATCTCAGCTCCATTTGATTAGTGTAAACTTAGCTAAGAGATCTGTATGCTTTAAGGAGTTGTGCATTCTTATTCACCCAAGTATTCAGATTTACTATCCATCGTTATTCTCACAAGTATAGAAAATCTGTTGCCTGCATGCATATATATAGCCTCCAGAGCAATGACCACAGGACCATTGGAATTGAATCTAGAGGGTCGTTTATCTATCTTACATACCAGTATTTTAGACTTTGCCCAGAAACGGACTTGAGGAACCAGGTTCTAATGCAAATTCGGGGCTGAAACCAATGCATTGACCACAAGTGCGAAGAACAATGACAAAAGCCATTTCAAAATCATCGACATTTTAGATATGCCTTGAGCCCCAGGACCCCTATTCCGACCGCGATAATTATTCCATGCTTTCAACAATGCAACTAGTGAGAGAAGGCAAGCCAGTTGGGATACAAAAATCGAACAGTCACGCTTACCCTTCAGAAGATTTGCTCCCAAAATCAAAGTCATGATTGGAATGGCTGCCTTCCTGCGAACATGAAAGAATGCTAGGGAAATTAGGTAGCTGAAAATAAAAGTAAATTAAGATTCTTGTTAATTTTCTTGGGAATCTTCATATCATCAAAGAGAGGATACTGACCCAACCATGTCTGCAGAGTCTTCAACCGCATGAAGAGGAGCGCTATCACCAATTAGTACTTTTCTGAATGGAGGGATGATACCAATCATCAATCCGACAATCTATAAAAATAGAACAACAAGGGGGATCAATCCTCACATCAACACTGGATCGTAATGCGGCATGTTAGTTATGTTTTGATCTATAAATGTCAAATATTTTAACGTTGCCAGGAAACTAACGTGGGAAAAAAATCTGACTAAAATCTACAAGCTGCTTGCTAATGCCTGTTTCATGGCAATGTTGGAGAGAAAAAATTTTCATGCAAGGGATTTGATCCTATATGTATAATAACTTCCTAAAATTAGAACTTGCCGTAAGCATACCGCTCCAATAATTGCCGGTGCAAACAATCTCCTTATACTGGGTTTCTTTATGAACTTTAGAAAGCTTCTCTTGACGTTTTCTGGAAATGGCACCTGTCAAGAAACATTGATAGGTTAGATGATGATATTTTATTCAATGAAGAAAGAGGAAAGGAAAAAAAAATGCCGCCAATGATAAGATCATGTGAAACCTTTCAAAGCAAGCCCATAATGAACATGAACAATACAAGGAAAGAGAGAAGTGCGTGAATAGAGAAAAGAAGATATTATATTGAGGTTCAAACAACCTTCGCAAGCTGCAAGTGCTGACTCTCACCAAGTGAGGGATCTTCTGAAGGAAGTGGGGGCCCTGTGCGACTCTTTGCAGATTCATTTCTTTCTCCAGCAGACTCTGCACCCTCCGGTAAGACATCTGGTTTGGCTTCATCAGAATCTTTACATGAATATATACGCACAATAATATTGTACACATATGACCAGATGTAGATGGATCCAATCTGAAATCAAAGAAAAAACTACAAAGAAGTTTAAGCAATTACAACTTTTGGATGAAATTCAAGTTAGAAAGTACAATGGTCATACTGCCATAGAGAGTGAAACATATGCCATTCCATTGCCGGTACAGACATCGGAAACTCCAAATGGACTGCCTTTTTCTTTACAGACAGCTAGAACAATTACGAGAAGCATGTTGCCCAGGTTTCCTGTTCACATCAACACCTATCATAAACTAGAATTCAAGAATAAAAGATCAAAATATAATGAAAGCACGGAGCATTGGTTCTTGATATTGACTTATTGAGACAAATATAGTGCTGCTGCAGCCATCATCGTAGAGCCTGGTTTTTCTTTCATTTACTTGGGCTCACAGTCTGACCCATTTGTGGATGTATGTATATATTCTCACTAACTCCAGGGTTGGTGGATGTGCTGTCCAACAGAACTATTCTTAAACATGTAAATTATGGTGTTATGTGGGTGTTTGATTTCCCTCCCTTCTTATTCTCTTTTATTTCATCGCTCTACACTAGCAACTAGTATAATCTTCCTCTATTAAGGAAAAGCCAGATAAGATGGAAGAAGTGGATCGAAAACTTCTTGACAGATAGGTTTTAGGCGTTATCCAATCAACCCTGTCAAGATTAGTTGCACATGATACTATCAAAAAAAGATCTCTGCGGAGCTAATGGCAGCATGTATAGAAAGTCTTCAATGAATAACAAGGTGTATGTAACGAGGAAGTTGTTCAATCTAAAAATGACAGAAGGAATATTGACGAGTGATATATGGACCTTATAATTTGATTAGAGCTTCCAAATTGTTTCATCAGAGCATAAGGTGTAAGATGGATAGCAAGATTGGTTCACATTCATTTGTGTTCATTTCATTACCAGGAAAGAGAATGTCTGCCTCTTCTCTAAGGTGGGATGGTCTACAATCTACATGTCTTGGAAGGGGAAAAAAGAAGAGCAGGACAGAACAGAGTAGGGAGAATATGCAAAAACTTGATTGTTTGCATTGAAGGATGACAAGCCAACGAAGTAGATAACCTCATTGGCATGGGAAGAATATCTGGCAAGAAATCTTGAATATCAATTACAAATTGTAAGAACAACTTTGATTCGAAGTGAATACGATCAGAACCTGATTAAATTGATTAAACTACTGATGCTCAATGCCAATGAATAATTAAACTCTGCTTTCTTATTTCAAAAGACTATGTTGAATCAACAAATTTTTTTTTTTGCAAGAATATAATCCAGAAAGGACACCAAAAATTTGTAGATATATATACACCTTCCATTAGCCAAAATAATAAAACCTACCGGCAGCACAACATCCCATGATCACTCCCCGAAGACCTTTAGGAGCTTTGGCGATTTTTACAAGTAACCATCCAAGCACCGAGCCAATGACAAAGGTCATGAGAACATTTAGTGGCATGAACCACCTACATAATTCGAAAAAAGTTGGATTTAGGGAAATAGCAGGAAGGGAATATATATATATATATATATATATATATATATATATATATATACACACACCACACCGAAAGAAAATAGGCCCAGAAAATTTTACCAGAGAAACTCACAGCTCAGGCAAGCTTCTTAATGTTATGTATTTTGCCAAGTTGCTGCCAACAAGTGCTGGACTCAAGACAAAAAACACAAGCTGCATAACGACTGAATTCAAAATTGCACATTATATTCTTGCGGAACTCAGAATGTTTGTCAGGTCAGTAATCGAAGTATTGTGAAGGTATAAAACAAGAAGAGCAATTAAAACTTATATGCTGCGTCTCCCACTTTGTGTAAAAAAAAAATGTAAGTTTACGTTCTTAAAATGGATGATGTTTCACAGAACTTCCAAAAGAATTGATCATTAGACTCAATAATCAACCGTTTATTTCTTTGATCAATTTTTTTTTAACATAAAAAAATACCTAAATTCTACTAATATTTTTCTAGTAGAAAAAAACAAATTGAGTAGGGGTTGACCCAACAAGATCCAGTTGACTTGGAAAATCCAAAAACAATCGGAACTACAAATGAAAACATAATTTGACTCAAAAAATTTAAGACAACTTCATTTTTTAAATATTGAGACGACAACATACTGAATCGACCCGATTGAACATGAGTTAAGCTGACAAATTCACAATCTAGATCATGAGACCATGATAATACAATACAGAGCAATTTAAAATAAATTAAAAAACTCAATTCCTAATAAATTTAATGTTAAATGATGAAATTAAAAAAAATAAGTAGAAAAAAATATAAAAACGACTAGAGTTAACCTGGCATGAGATCAGAATAATCTCATAGAAAGTAAATTGAAATAAATTATGAAATATATTTCATAATCAACTCAATATTAAAAGATAAAATTGAAAAAGAATAAAAAAATAAAACAACCAAAGTCTACACGGATTAATCCACAAAACTCATGACCTGGATCCGAGACCAGGATAACCTCATAGAAAATAAACTAAAAAAATAACTCAAGTCAATTCGGGTTAATCTATTAAATACGCAACTCGGATCATGAGACTGGAATAACCTCATAGAAATCAAAATTAAAATGGTATATTGTTGAATGATGAAATTAAAAAAAAAATCAATCTAAAAAAGAACACAATAAAATTACCAGAGTCTACTCGAGTTAATCTGTAAAACTCATTAGACCGAGATAATCTCATAGAAAGTAAATAAAAAAAATCATAAGATAATCTCATAGAAAGAAAAACTGAAACAAATTATAAAACTTATATTCTTAATCAACTATATGTAAAACGATAAAATTTTAAAAAATAACAATTAAAAAAAAATCTAAGTCAACTGAGTTAATCAATTAAATCCACAACACGATCATGAGAGTAAGATAACACATAAAAAATAAATCGTAATAAATTATAAAATTTAATCTTCAATAAAAATATATAAAATTAAATAAAGACAAAAATAAAATAAAATAGTGTTTCGTGAGCTGAAGGACAGTAAAAAGACTTCTTGGATCGTCAATGCTCTTGGTCTGGAAATTTCAAATAGTGTGATTTATTATTCTACTGCTCATGAGGTTTAGGAAGATCTTCCTGAGCGATTCTCTCAAGGCAATGCACCTCGTATCTTCGAGATTCAGCGAGACATTGTTTATCTCAGATAAGAACAACTCTCCGTTTCTACCTACTACACCAAATTAAAAGGTCTATGGGATGAATTGGCTTCATACAATAATGCAATACACGGGGCATAACAAGATCAGTAAAAAATGATGCAATTTCTGATGGGGCTGAATGACTCTTACAGTGCTATTCGCGGGCAGATTCTCCTGATGAATACCCTTCCTTCAGTTCGGCAGGCGTATTCCTCTGTTTCTTAAGAAGAAAAACAATGCCTCCTGAGTTCAACATACGCTGCAATTGACTCCAGCAGCAGTGCAGCTATGGCAGTTCGAAGCAAACCCAACCCAGTCAGACATGAGAGATCCAACTGTCCATATGGGTCACAAGAATCACGATCGCAGGAGAGGTAGCCTGAAAATTTCAGGCAAGAAAGACGACAACATGGTCCAGGCACAGGCAGAGGACGCCCCAATTGCTCACAATGTGGAGAAATGAGACATTGGATCCAAACTTGTTATGAGTTAAATAGATATCCAGTGGGCCATCCAAAGGCTAAATTTAACTCCGGCTCAAGAGAATTCAACAACAGAACTAAGCCTGCAATGAATAATGTTGCCAAGGGGTCTTCTAAAATTGGTGGCAACCAGATTGTTAGGATTTCAGAGTATCAGTTGAAACAACTTTTGTCGTTTGTTAGTAAAAGTGACGATTCTATCTCTCAGGCCAATGTTGTGACCAAGCCAAGTTTGTCTAACATTGTTTCCTGCAATTGGATCATTGATAGCGGGGCGACGGATCATATTTCTTTGTCATCTAAATTATTTTTCCACAAAAATAAAAGTTGTTCATTACCTCCTGTAATGTTACCTAGCGGAGACAAAGCTAATATTGTTGTGAAAGGATCGTTGCCTCTGAATTCTGTCTATTATTTGCATAATGTGCTATATGTTCCTACTTTCAAAGTTGATTTGATATCAGTTAGTCGTCTGATGAAAGGCCTGAATTGTTCAATAACCTTTTTTCCTTTATTGGTGTATTTTGCAGGATCTGGCTACGAGGAGGATGATTGGTTTGGGTAAACAACGCAATGGTCTATATTATTTGGCAGCACTTGCAACGAAGAATTCAGTAAACACCTCCTCTTCACCCACAAAACAGCCGAACTGCAACCTTACCATCTCATCCACCGATCTCTGGCATCATCGCTTAGGCCATGCATCATCTTCCCATTTAAGTTTTATTGCCAAGAATTTTTTAAATTTTCCGGTTCAGTCAAATAATACTTGTCCTGTATGCCCTTTGGCTAAGCAAAGTCGTTTACCTTTCAGTCCTAGTACAATTTCTTCACTAATTCATTGTGATATTTGGGGTCGTTATTGACACCCTTCTCTTACTGGTGCTCATTATTTTCTTACAATTGTGGATGATTTTACTCGTTTCACATGGATATTTTTAATGCAACATAAAGATGAAGCACAATCACTTTTAAAAAAATTCACCAGTTTTGTTCAAACTCAATTTGAGTCTCACATAAAAACTTTTCGCAATGATAATGGTGGGGAATTTACCTCACTATGTTCTTTTTTTCAAGATCATGAGGTCGTTTTTCAACATTCTTGCATTTATACGCCTCAACAAAATGGGGTTGTGGAATGAAAACATCGTCATATTTTACAGGTGGCTCGAGCTTTAAAATTTCAAGCTCAATTCCCTACCCTTTTTTGGGGGGGGAGTGTGCTCTTACCGCCGTCCACATCATCAATCGGTTGCCCTCTTCAATTCTTTTTTTAAAAACCCCTTTTGAACTTCTCTACTCCAAACGACCTTTTTTTTCCCATCTCCGTGTCTTTGGTTGTTTAGCTTATGCTACTAATGTCCGTGTTTCCCACAAATTTGATCATCGTTCCATTCCTTCGATTTTTATTGGCTATCCCGTTGGACAAAAAGCCTACAAATTATTTGATTTGTCGTCTAACAAAATTTTCACCAGCCATGATGTCAAATTTCATAAAACTTCTTTTCCTTATGCATCTATCAAGCCCATTTCTCCTTCCCTAATGATGCCTGGCCTGATTCCTCTTCTGGTCCGTGATATCCCCTGGCCCAATTCTTTTTCTCCAACACCAAATGCTTCTTTGTCAAACACTGTTACGCCTCCTGCTTTACCAAATTCCTTACCTGCATCTCCTTCCTCTCCTTTTCCAGAAACGCCACACACGTCCCCTTCCCCTCCTTCACCCAACCGGTCATTTCTTTCCTTTGAACTTCCTTCGTCGTCATCTTCTTCGCTTGCTCCATCATCCGAACCCTCGTCAATTCCACCTTCCCATTTGCCTACCCCTGTTCCTGATCCTATTCCCCTCCATCGCTCTAGTCGCCAAACCGGTCTGCCGGTCAAGCTCAAGGATTTTGTCTGCAACAATGTTTACTCCACCCAATCAACCTCATTGTCACTGGGTCTGACTAAAGGTACTCGTCATCCTCTGGCTAAACATCTCTCATATCACAGATATATGACTCAATATAAATCTTTTGTTCCTTAACTCGGTATAATAACAGAGCCTAGGTCTTATTCAGAGGCCATTGTTCATCCTGAGTGGCAGAAGGCCATAAACTCCGAGTTGTAGGCTCTCCAGGCCAACAACACCTGGACTCTTACTTCGTTTCATATTGGTCACACTCCTATTGGCTGCAGATGGGTGTATAAAGTCAAGCTCTGATCAGATGGGTCTGTTGAGAGGTACAAAGCACGGTTAGTCACCAAGGGCTTCACTCAACTGGAGGGCATCGATTATCAGGATACATTTTCTCCTGCTGCCAAGATTATTTCAGTTCACTGCTTGCTTGCTTTAGCCGCAGCTTGTGGGTGGTATTTACACCAAATGGACGTTAACAAAGCCTTTCTTCACGGCGATCTGGCTGAGGAAATTTATGTCTCTGCTGCCTAGGCATCAGCAACATGGGGAGAACAATCTGTATATCGCTTACATAAGTCGTTGTACGGTTTGAAACAGGCATCTCGCCAATGGTTCGCTAAGTACTCAAAGGCTTTTTGTTCTGCTGGTTTTGTTCAATCTCGAGTCGATTACTCTTTGTTCACCAAAACACAAGGCTAGCTCTTTACTGCTCTTTTAATATATGTAGATGACATTCTAATTACTGGAAATGATCTTGCTAGCATTGCTGCCACTAAAACATTCCTACATAGTCATTTTAACCTTAAAAACCTGGGTAATCTGAAGTACTTCCTTGGTATTGAAGTTTCTGCTTCTAAGAAAGGGATTTTTATCTCCTAACAGAAATATGCATTAGAAATCATTGAGGATATAGGTCTGTTAGATGCTGCCCCAATTAATACTCCTATGGAACGAGACTTGAAATTATCAGACAATAGTGATTTGCTCAAAGAACCGAGTAAGTATAGAAAATTGGTTGGTAGGTTAATTTACTTGACTGTTTCGAGGCCAGATATAACATATGTAGTACATGTTTTGAGTAGATTTATGCATCAACCCTGAAAATTTCATATGGAGGCAGCTCTTCGGGTTGTCTGATATTTGAAAGGTGCACCTGGCCAAGGCTTATTTTTCTCTTTGAATAGTGACTTCAGGTTAAGGGCTTATTGTGACTCGGATTGGGCAGGTTGTCCACTTACTAGGAGATCCACCACAGGTTATTGCATCTTTCTTGGACCGTCATTAATATCCTAGAGGTCGAAGCGACAGAAAACAGTTTATCTTTCTTCTGCCGAGACAGATTATCGTGCAATGATAGGAGCCTGCTGTGAGTTGACATGGCTACGCTATCTATTAAGAGACTTGAGACTAACACATCATGAATCAGCTATGTTATTTTGTGATAACAAGGCTGCCTTACACATTGCAGCCAACCCAATTTTTCATGAGCGAACTAGACACATTAAAATGGATTGCCATTACATTAGAGACAAGATTTAAGATGGTTCAGTGATTACAAGATATGTGAGTTCTGCACACCAGCTAGTAGATATCTTGACCAAGCCTTTGGGTAAGGAGAATTTTGTTCCTATGATTCGCAAGTTGGGAGTATAGGATATTCACTCTCCAACTTGAGAGGGAGTATTAGAAAGTTAAACTTTAATATTCTCTTTATTTAGTAATAGATAATCAGTGTATATTATTTTCCTATTGTAATGCCTATCTTATAGCTTGACACCCTGTAATGTAGTTTTTCATTCCCGTAATATAGCTTTTCATTCCTGACTTGTAAGAATATTTTGCTGTACAAATACACGATCTAATGTCAATAATATTCATTCAAGCAAATTATATCTTTCCTTCATCTTTTCATCCACTTCCATAAATTTAAGTAATGATTGCATGCGGTGCGTGCAAATTGCTTCTGATAAAAAAGAACTCACGGTGACTGAGGATGCTTTAGAATAGCCAGAGGGCAGAGACTGATGCATGAGATGCAATCTATCAGAAGCAGGCGATTGATTTGAAGTTCAGAACAGGAAGGTAATCATAAAGAAACCATCAGGAATAATAAAAGTAAAACCAAAACGTACGGAGGAGTTAGCTTGCTTCCACAAAAATCCACTTCCACCATCAGAATAAAACCAAAACACGGTAGACAAACCCGCACACATAGCTAGAATCATACCGCCGAACTCAGAAAGATCAAAGTGATGAGAAAAAAGAGTAGAATTAGAACAAAACAAAGATGGTTCCCGGCCCATCAATATAAAAACTCCACTCGTACCAAGCACGCACGCAATGCAGTGGTAGGTATCTGCATGATTCTCCACTACAATTTCACACGCAAGAAACGCACAACAAAAGGAGATGATGAGACAGCTGAAATGCTTTTGAGATCTAGTGGATCAGCTAGCTAGGAAAAAGGCTTTTGACAGGAAACAATACAAGGGTTGTTCTCAACCCTTAAAATGAAATAAAATACAGTTTCACTCTTTCTTCTCTCTTTTAAATATTTTCTTTTTCCCCGCATGGTGGAGTCTATCTCTAAGATTAAAGTTAAAAAGAAAGGTCGGCCGGACGGAGACGTATCCCGAGTAACGATGCACCACAAATGTTTCGCTTAGTCAGAAACCGCATGGACTATTGGAGATTGCTTTCTGGCACGTAGATGTTCCATTACTAAAGACTGAAAACTATGACAATATTCTGAAATGTTACGTTCTGTTTCTGTCCTGTTTATTTTTGTATTTTAAAAGATATTTTTTTTAAATTATATATTTTTTATATTTTTAAATTATTTTGATGCATTGATATCAAAAATAATTTTTTAAAAATAAAAAAAATTATTTTAATATATTTTAAAATAAAAAACACTTTGAAAAATAACCATAACCACACCCCTAAACTTTTAGTTACACCCATGTTTTTAGTTGGCCTTGGTTTTCCAAATAAGGTATTTTTGGTTTTTTTTACCAAAATAAACTGTTTTCTTGTCCAGCAGCTATATTGTTGATCTTGTTACTGGTATATTTATTGGAAAATAAATTTTTTTATATTTGATAATATCATGAAAAATAAGTTGAGATAGAATTTCACTATGTCATTGAAAATAAATTAAAAAAACACTCATTAATATTTTACTTTTTTAAGTTTATCTAAGAACATTAAATATAACTATTTGACCCTTTATAATAAAAAAATAAGATATAAAAGTATAATAGTGAGAAAAAAAAAGAATTATTATATCATATATTTATATTTAGTTTATTTTATAAAATGTAACCAAACATATAATATAATATTTTAAATATAATATTATAGGCATATAACTATTTTTAATTTGGTGTTTGAAGAACATTAAAAATAATTTTTTTCTATGGCATTCTAATTTTATAACATGATTTTATATGATTTAAAATGGATGATTATTGTATAATATAACATATTTTGTATTCGAATGTATTTCTTAATTAACAATATTATCTAAATTAAAGTACTATATGAACTAATATATTAAATTAATATACTTTTACATTATATGATAATATATCCTATTATATTATTTCATATATAAATATATTATTAATTTATTATTTTCTAATAATATTATTTAATTTCATATATATAAAGAAAAAAATGAATATTATATATATATAAAGAATAATAAAGTATTATATAACCACCTTATTTTTTTGGTGCTTCATGAATTGAGAAGTATTTTTCAATCTTTTAAACTGAAAAATATTTTCCTTCATCTAAAATTTATGTTTTTTTTTTACCGGAAAATAAATTATGTTGGTCAGTTTTCTACAATATAGTCAATTATTAAAAAACAAATGAGAAAAACACATTCCAACCATCATTAATTAATCATGGTGACTAATGGCCTTTGTGAATTCTTTGGAAGTGGACACCCACAGCTTCCCCTGGCTGAAAACCTCCCCTTAGCTTTTGAGTAATTAGAGAAATGCCCATTTTGCTTCTATAACATCTTCTTCTTCTTCTTTTATCAATCCATGCGAACACCTAAAATTAGTTTTTACTTGTTACCATATTTTTGCTTGAAATGTTAACTTTTTTTTTTTTTCTGTGGCATTGCAGATGGGTTAAAGCCTTGAAGGCATTCTGAGATTTCTTACACAGCAAAGATTTATGGTTGTGAGCCAGTTGTAGGAACAGAAACAGTTCTTGACCAAACAGCATACAGAGGAGAAGGTTCTGTTACATTATTACATTTTAACTTCAGGGGAGTGATCATCATCACGCTTTTGCCAGCTCCAAACAACTGGGTCGTTATACCTACCAAATTATGGCCAAAACAACAAATGAAAAACAAATTCAACCTGTAGCCAAACACATGAATATGGCTGAGCTTTACCTGGATCTTAATTCACCAATGATAAATAACAGACAGATGCCGATTGCTGGAGGAAGTGCGAATTGAAGCAGAAGAACAAACTTATACAGTGGATCAGAGTGCAACAAGCCAAAACGGACTGCATATTTAATGATAAGTGCTCTCAAAATCGCCATAATAATATACCGGACTGCCACTATTCCAACAAGCACCATGAGTGGCACCTTTGACCCTTTCAAACCTATGAGCATCAACGGTGATCATTATTTCCATGTTTCCAACAATTCTACGAGTGAATGAGAAGGCGCTTGACAACATTCAAAATGGTTAAGCATACCCTCCAGAAGATTTGCTCCTAAAATCGAAGTGACAGTTGGAATGGCTGACTCCCTGCAAACATGAAAGGAATACCAGGGAAACTTGTTAGATAGCTGATAGTGAAACTAGTAACATTTTTGGTTGATTCAGAATCTTCATATCATCAAAAATAGGATACTGACCCGAGCAAGTATGCATTGCAGAGTCTTCAACCGCATGAAAAGGGGGCCAATCACCAATGAATTACTTATGGGAGGGATGATACCAATGATAAATCCAATAATCTGTAACAATATAGCAGTGAAGGGGATCAATCCTTACATCAACATGAAACTAATTTGAAGGTCTTATTGTCCATGTGGAATTTCGTAGAAAATTTGAGGTGGGATCAAAAGTTATGCAAGTTTTCTTCATTCAAATTATTTGGCAACACCAAGCCTCTTCTTAGTTTTGGACCTATCCATCCAGTTCAAAAATATACATGCTAGGCTTTCACGTGTTCCTAATATAATAAATCTGTTGTTGATCAATCAGAACCTCTTGCATTAAGGACTCTCTACTGCCTATGTTGTTACTCACCTGCTGCTGTTTCCTTGCTTTCCTAACACATCTTACTCTGTTGCTTTCTCACCCAAAGGAAGCTGCAAGCAATTTCTGTCAGCTGACAGGGGCTTATGCTGCTGAACTTCCCCTGCCGGAGCTGCTGCTATTTTTGTAGGCTTACTTTGCCTTTTCCTGCTATGCTTTTTATCTTCCAAGGAACAAAAATGACCAAGTTTAAAAGGATTTTATTTGACAGAAAAAGTTCAATATTGATGGTGGTTTTTCACCTTCACCTTGCCAAAAAAAAAAAATTAAATGAGGTTCGAGGACATGCATGAAAAAAACATATAAGCCCATTTGTGGGGGTCTAGTTTTTCAGGTCTAATTGAGCTTAGGCTTGAATAATTGGCTAGGTAAGCGGGCCATTTCCTAACATTTTATTATTATTTTTTGCAAAACTTGTAATTAATACCTTATGTATTTTTTAGTTTACCTTCTTTTTTTTTATTTCAATTTAAATTATTACCCTCTCTCATATTTTTTTTTTAAATTTTTTAAATAGTAGTTATTTTTTTTATTTTATATCTTGTAATGTTTCAAAGAGATTATTGTAATTTATATTTTTTTATTTGATATAAATAAAATGTATTTGTATGATGTATATTAAAAAAAATTGTTTGTTATTAATGAGAAAATATTAACATCTAAGATAAAATATATATGCATATATCCAAAAGAAATGTGGTATTAAATATCTCAATACTTATCTAAGTATCATTAATAACTCTTTCACGGCTTTTAAAATTAGTAAAAACTAAATAAAGAATCACTGGAACAATTAAATTTATAATTTAATTAATTCTCGGATGTGTGGTTTAAAAATATTGAGTTGTTTGTGATTTATTTAAAATTAATGTTTCTAAGAAAAAAAATAAATTAATACTCTTTTGCATTTTCAAGAAAGAATTAAAATAAGAGTTTTTTCTTGATCCGAAGTCGACCCCAAATTGAAAGCAAGCAATCCTTTTCTAAGAAGAAGACTTGACGATCACACCTAGCAAAATATCAATAATTTTAGGGTTTTCTTTTTTTCTAATCTTGTTCGGTTTAAGTTTTTCTGACGTGCCAATACATATACATATAAAACCCTAGCTACTTCAACATTTGAGATATCTGACGGTTGCTATTTGAAAATTTTCTGGTAGTGCTCTTTTCAGTTTTCTGTTTGATTTTTTCTTCGTTATTCAGTCAGTTTTACATTATCTTGCTCAAAAGAGATCAATCAATTAAGTCTTATCAGCCATGGAAGTACGTCAAAATTCAGTGTATTCTGCCAAACTTGCTGAACAGGCGAAACGCTACAGTGAGATGTTGGATCACATGAAGTATATTGCAAAGCTTGACGTTGAGTTGACAACCGAGGAGCGGAATTTGCTACGTATTGGATGCAAGAATGTAATGGGCGCAAGAAGAGAATCATGGAGAATGCTGTCATCCATAGAGGAAAAGGAACGAGTCAAAGGGAACGAAGTTGATGCGAAGAGGATCGAGGAGTATAGACAGAAGGTTGAGTCCGAACTCACAAGTATATGCAACGATATCATACAATTGATTGATGATCATCTACTTCCTTCAACTTCCCAGTGTGAATCCTGTGTCTTCTATCATAGGATGAAGGGAGATTATTACAGGTATCTAGCAGAATTCAAGGTTGGCATCGAGATGGAGAAGGCTGCTTCAGAGTCAATGAAAGCATATGATATAGGCATTAAAGCTGCATCCAAGTTGGCTCCTACAAATTTAGTTCGATTGAGTTTGGCTTTGAATTTCTCAGTGTTATTGTATGATATCATGAAGTTTCCTGAGAAGGCTTTCTTTCATGCTAAGAATGCTTATGATGAGGCTATCCCAATACTCGACAATTTGAATAAGGAATCACAGAAAGACAGCATGTTGATATTGGAGATTCTTCTAGACAACGTCAGGTTGTGGAGTTATGACATCTTAGAGAATTGAGATGATTCTTATAACAATTGCAGGAGTTAGTTCTTAGGTTGATGATTTTTAGGTAAAATGCATGCTGTTCAGTTTTTTTTTTATATATATAAATATGCAATTCTATTTGAGTTGTATCTCAGAACAATTTTGTTTTTAGCAGTATTAATGGAAGTGTTTGAGCTTGAATATGATTTTCCAACCTAGCTTTTCTAGAGGACCTAGATTGAATAGCTGCGGGCCTCAAATTTCCCATTGCACGCACAACTAGTCCACTAAGGTACTAACAAAAAAAAATCACTGCAACTCTGTAAGATTTCAGGGAACTTTCTTTGTTGTTGTTGAACAATGAGTTGTGTTTTCAGCTCTTGATCTCGCTAGCAATGCGACTAGAAGATGTTCCTCTTCTAGTAATTTTGCTATTGTGCTTGTGGCTTTCTGCATCGGAAGGCCTTGAAATAGTTGCTGAATCTGATCTTTCCTGCTGCTGATATAATGATTTGTGTATCAACAGTCTTGGTTATCTTGACAGTTAGCTTAAACAAGGGCGAAATGGTTTTTTTTTATTATTATTATTTATTTTCTATATGGTGCTTTTTAAATTAATATTGTGACTGAGCTATAAAGAGTAAGGAATGGATTGCCGAGTTCTATGTTAAAAGCACGTATTGCAACCTGGCTCTGGCTGTCTTGTACACTACTGGGATCAAAGAGGTGGCTTTGGCTCTTGCAAATGAAACCTAGAGATTTGTGGCTTCGTGTTCCTCTTCGTACTAGCTCTGTGACTAGAACTTACTTTCTGTCATTCTCTGAATGAGAAAATAGGTCCCAAAAAATGAAAAGAAAAGGAAATTAACTACAGAGGGCATTTCAAAATCACAAACATGTTAGTACTGAAATTTTAACTATAACATTAATAAGCGCAGTGAACATGGCATATCTATCTCTAGTTGTGAGAACCCGAGTGATAAAAATGTCTTTGATACAACAAATTATCTTAACCGAATTTGGTGGGCAATGTTTGAAGTTTGGTCCATCATATGGGACGGCCAAATTACAAGAACTTGCAAGTGCTGCCATCACAAGAAGCTGAGGAAACTCTTTCATTGCCTGATAGTAGCTTCCCATTGCCTGGTAGGTTTTCCATCAAAATTCTGCATCAAGTGTCATGGCAGTTAAGTATGCTCTGTACAAGAAGACAGGACTGTTCAAAGCGCGCAGGTAAAAGTCGTCCACACAAGAGCTAGTCAAGTTACGTGCACAAAACCAAAAACCACTCGTATGGACAACAAAAATCAGAAGTGAAGTCAGCATAGAAGTTCATGCGCTTTTGCCACATTGACAAAAGCATGCAACTGAATTCTGAAAAGCCATTTAAAGCGTGACAATAACAAATAGGCACCCCGCAGATACAAACAAAGACACGGGCAGATTTTACATGTTATTTTTTTTATTATTATTATTCATTTTTCATGAGACAAGAAAGATTAGTCTTTCTTTTTCTAGTAGGACACTGCTTTCCATTCAAAATCAATTAAATGCATTTGAAAGTGCATTGCATTTTATACCTGCATGCAAGGTCCGATTCATACCTGTCCTGCTCAAGCTAACATCTGCAGGTAATCTAATTTTGAGCTTGATGTCTATCATTTTCACTGGACACCGATGGAATGCCATGCTCAATACTCTGGATAGTGAAAACAATTAGCAAGGAGAGATTTAGAAAAACAAGATAAGCTGGTCAAGGAGAAACTAGAAGAAAATCAACTGCTAATATGTTGAGGGATCATTTTCTAATGTTCAAGGAAACAAAAACAAGTCAGCAAAACTGGTGACACCTGATGCTTGAATGCTATTTCTACAGTCCACAGTACTGGAAAGAAATGGATGAGTAAATCAATCAAAGACAAATACTTCCTAATTTTTGTCAAGCCTAACCATAATCTTTGGTGAAATGCTACCACGTCATTGGAGAACTAAGAAAGGAAAAAATACGAATAGAAAGAATGAAATGTACAAGATGAAGAAGATGAGAACTATTCAGAAGATAATGAAGCAGTAAATCAGCTGCCTCACACTCAAGGACAGCAGCTTTTCAAATTCCTTGCCGACGTGGGAGGGCAACAGCAATATAATCTCGGAACAGGCAGCTGATCACCAAGGCATCCAATTTTCCAGGTGAACAACATGTTTGGTGGTCAACGCATTTCAGATACACAAAGCTGATTAGAAAACTTTACCTGAAGAAGATAGCCATGCAGCCAATCCAGTGTTTGAGGGAATGTTGTGGCTGATATATTGGCAACAGTCAGACCCTGTTCCAAGAAAAACTTGATGTATTTTAGGAGGAAAAGAAAGGGTGGGAAAATGGTACTTATAAAACTTTCAAACACGTAGTTAAAGTTTAGAGAAGTCGATCTCAGTCAGCTGGTAGAATGACATTCAGAAACAAATAACACTAGGAATAAAATTATACAGTCACCACCCTATTCTTTCTGTGAGATGTTAGTTGTTTTCTTCATTTCTTTCCTTTGAAGCTCAAGTAACCTTACAAGTAAGAGCATATTTGGACTAAATCATAGATTTGGACAAACCAAAACACTTATCTTTCAAACAGAAAAGAAGGAGTCATATATTGAGTAATTGAAATAGATCACCCAGCCCTGTTCATATGACACTTCACTTCAATTTAAATCAACCATAATGCTCTCCAGCCCAAATCAAAATCTAGTGCCCAAGCATGACAATGATTCTTGGAATTTGTATATTGCTATGGCCCAAGCATATGATATCATGAATAACAGTTCCCCCAATTTTTCGTCAATAATTTTCGTTGTGCAATTTCACAAAATATGTACCTGATTTCATTGACTTTATTGTCCAAATTAGCTACTTGGCCATGTCGTCAAATACAATAAATCTAAAAACAAGACATCAAAGCAAAACTTGTTCTCTATCAACATCATAATCCAACTTTTGAGCACAATATTACTAAATTTAGAATCAGTTATTTCAAAATTATTAATAAAGAAGCAAAGCCACAAAACTCTATCGCATGCTGTTAACCAACAAACACATGTGGAGAAGCAAACCTGTGACTTGAAAGAGCAAAGGTAGTCCTGAATGATTTTCAAATTGGTAATTAACCTATCTTTTTCCTGAAAACATAAAACATGTATATGTAATACTCTGAATAAAGTTCAACAACAAATTATTTATTGGAAATAATGAAAAACAAAACAATAAGATGAACATTTGTGAAATCGGTGAAGAATCAACACAAGGATATGGAATGAAAGAAAATCAATCGGAAAATTCTTTCTAGAAAATCTTGCCTCACTTTTGACCTGAACAAAGGGGCATAAATGTTTCTCTTCGATACTACTACAATATGCTTTTTACCAGGCAACTGCACAATGGTAAAATAATTTATAGGAATACCTATATAACCAATGTATTAAAATTTATATTTTGCTAAGAAAAAACTGAATAAATTTTATATTCTATATTTTTTTCGTTAGCAAGCAAAGTGTTGAAACTAGAAGCTTTTTAGTGAGATAATACTAAGGTAGACTTTTATTTATTGAAGTGAATAAGGAGGTACATGTCCAGCCAGCTTCCATGTATTAAGCAAAACAAAAGTGTTAAGAGGGAAAACGAGAAGCTATTATCTGTCATCTTAATCCAGTCCAGAATTATTTGAACTTGGCAACATCTTGGTTGCTTTCGCAATTTTCTATTGTTGATCCACTTCACTGCACACGAATATGTCCAGGAGTTGCTGCATTTTCCATCGATGCTTGATCTTATTGCCATTCATTGTTTTCATCATGCTAACCATTATGCTAGAATTTTCAAATGCCTTCTATCTTTGAATTTCAAAAACTTGGAAGTGCTTCACCAGTGTCATTGACTATCAATTGACTTGTGCTTCTATTTTTGTTTTTGCACTTGAATGAAAAACCATGTTACTTCTACTACTTGCACTAATTAACCACATTTTCAACCAGATCTGTTAAGGTATTGGCTAACAATGAGATAGCCTCTCACATCCCCTAAATTCCCTCCCATCCATCCCCAGATATGTATGTACCTGACAATGTGAGGCCTCCTATTTGGAAACCCGAGTTTAACCATGGATTGTCTCATTGATTGTTTGCTAATATTTAACCCTTTTAACTTACTAAAACTTGGTGAATTGCCTAAGTTTGACATTGGCAAATGACAATAAGAACTCAGCAGCCTTTGGTACCTCAACAGGGCATTTATCACTAAATGAACGAGTTGAGATCCACTCCTCAAGTAATGCCTGCACACGAGAAGAAAAGATTGATAGACAAGACAAATAATAAGGATACAATATTAAATATGCAACCTTGAGAAAGTGAAAAATAATGTGGGAGGGAAGTGGGACAGATATAATTCCAATATAGGAACAATGTACCATCCATTTGATAAATAATGAGGGAAGGGAAGTGGAACTATATAATTCTGATATAGGAACAAGTACCATCCATTTAAATCAAGAATATGAAGAAATTTTTGACACATCAAGAATAGAAGCACAAACCTTATGGTCGAATTCAGCCATCTTCAGAACTATTGGTATAATTATTGGTTCAGGACCAGATTTTAAGCTAACAGAAGTCTTTCTATCTCCCTCAAGACCTTTAACTGTTTCGCCTGCATGAACAAAAAATCCAGGAATGGAAACTGTCACCCTTAAGTCACCCATGCATGCATTCATCATCAAGCAAAATTACAAGTTAGAACTTGTCATCAAGGAAAATTATAAGTTAGAAGAGACTAATAGAATACTGGGCTTGTTATCAAAACCCAGATTGAGAATTACCTTTATTGTCAACAATGCTTCCAGCTTTATCTCTAGATCCCTGAGAATCCACAACTTTATTCACCTGGTTAACAGATTTCCCTTCCTCTGAGGCCAAATCCCCAGGAGTGCAGTTGATATTTTCAGTATGATTTCTACTAACACTTGTGGAATTATTTTCCATCTGTCTTGCAGGATCGTCATCTGGAGTCACTGAAACAGGGTTCATCTCAGATTTTTCTGGCATTTTAGCTGGTAATTTATTTTCTTCATCCATCAAGTATATGCTTGGATCCAAATGTATCCCCTGTCATTATTTGTCAGAAACAACTGCAGATCAGATAGGAGTGCTTGGAAACATTACCATGCCTATCAATCTGATAACAAGCATCTCAAAATTTAACAAAATGTTTCCACCAAAAAAAAAAGGTTTGTGTATTAACAAGCCAGTTTAACAGTCATTTCAGTTTTTTTGTTTTAGTCACAACCTAATTGCACCAGATCTGAACACAAATCCTCTCTTGCACTACCTCAACTTAGGCGGCAGCATCAATAGCTGGTCAGAACTACACTTTTTTTCTCTGACTCCCATAGGGAATAACAGAAGGCATAATTTCTCATCTTTTCAACATCAATTAGTTCCCAATCATCTTCTTTCTTTGATAAAGTAAGAAAATATTATTGAAAAGAGACTACAAGATTATGGAAGCAGGATACGAAATCACCCTTAAGAGAAAGTGCAAATGATACAAAATCGAAACAAATTAGCCCTCCTGTGCCAACTAAAGTCAAATAAGTAAGGCCCCTTCAAAAGCCCCAAAAGGAATGTACAACAAGCCTAAGGAGACTAAACAAACAATTTTACAGTTTTGTTTTATCTGAAGACTCAAATCATTGCAATGGTACCATACTTTCCATGGTATCACAACATAAGACCATTTAATGTATGGTTTGTTAGAATCTTTAGCAGAATGAATGACAGCATAATTGTAGATGGTGGATATTATACAGCAGAGTGATCAACAAAGAAATAGGTGTTGACTGGAAGTTTGGATGGAACAGTCTAATCTACAACCAACATAAAAACAGAAAATTAGACATACCTCAATTATTATTGGCTTTCCATCTTTCATTGCTTTCTTCAAATCACCAGCCAAACCTTTGAAGCAAGCATTAAATTAACAAATCAAAAACCTACGCACTTGCAGAACATCTAGCAAAATTAAAACAATTTCCAGGGGAACAAAGAACACCTTTGAAATCCAAGAAAAAAAATTACAACCACCATGAACATGAAACAAGTTGGAGAGGGAAAAGAGAATTATTCAAATAAGAAAGGAGATCAAAGAAGCGCGATGGCAAAATTGACAGACTACCTTTACGAACAATTCTGCATTCTCTACAAAATTCAGTGATTAACTCCTCAGAAGAGCTGAATTCTCGTGCCCATACAGGAGTAGAAGCCAATGGTGCACTGACTCAGATAAAGAAAGGGAATAAGTGATCTTGTACTGTCCACGGAATAAAAAGAATAAGCGATTTTGTACTGTCCAGAGAATAAAAAGAATAAGAGCTAGCTAGCATGACCAATAATCTTCATCATAGGATACAATATCATGTACTGGAGACAACAATATAGTGTCAACAAAATTGAAACCTAGTTATATATGGTTTCTGAGTCCTTATTCCAGTCAACAATGTCTATGTTTGTAATAAGGAATCTTCCTTGTTATAACTTTCCATGCTCCTTTTTTGGATGGCTCAGTATGCTGCTGATATTCTTAATTCCTCTAGATAGAAATTCTTCTAACATCAGAAATAGAAACCATGGAACTAAAAATAGAGAGGGAATAAACATACTCAGTTGACGTTCGCAGTAATTCATACACCATATCTGTCTGCGACATTAAAAATTTTAAAAAAAAAACCCATATGTTTCAAAGGCATCAGTATTGAACCCAAATGAATTGATACATGAAAAGACAATAAGGAAGGCGAGATGCTTCATGGCTAGGTGGAAGGCAGCACCTGTAAGACATTAGGCAAATTCAGCCGTTGTGCGAGTTGGGTAGCTATGGTAGACTTCCCAACACAGGCAGTTCCACAAACAAGGATCACCAAGGGCACTCTTTGATGATGAAATCTAAAAGCATATGACCAGGAAAAAAATCATTTTTTTCTTTTTCAACATAAAATCAGCAAAAACCTTTCATCTTTGTCATTTAATATGAAGAAAGTGCTAATAAGGCAATAAAACTTCTGGGCGCGGATACTGTGGATAGAGCTCTAAATTACCTTGTCATCATCTTGTAACGATTTATGTACTCTTCTCCATACCCCCGCCGCTCCATAAGCTGCAAATAGACTCCCATGTATGAGGAGGGAGGAGGGCGTATGAAACTAAATCCAATATTCAGAAAAGTCTCAAAAGTATTCTAGTGCTCAATGTAGTCCCTCCATTACGGCCATAGAAAGAAAATGGCATGCTAAACTCCTCTTATACAGCAGATTATGCCACTTGCTATCCATAGCCACCTAAGAATTGAAAATAAAACAAGGAAAGGTCACATACCTTGAATAGATTAGCTTCCAAATCAGACTGAGATCTGCCAAAATAATACAAGAGGTTGCCCATTAGTTGAAAAACAAGGAAAAAGCAAAAAAACAATGATCAGTGAAAAACCTTCAAATATAGCCATGGGGTACATTTTAGACTTTACCCGACTACTGCATAAAAGAATAAAAGAAAAAAAAAGAAAAGGGAAGATTGTCATTACACGTCGAGAAGGCTGTTATCAATGAGCAGCTTCTTGAGCTCAAGAGCAATTTTAATAGCTACATGATTCGGTATCTGAAATCACCCACACACAGAATAAAACAAACCCAAAACCTTAGTCACGATCATCTTCTCAAAACCCACAATTCAAATGTAATATTCGGAGAGAAAAACCCAACCAACTGTTCATCATCCGCACAACATATATATAGGTAATTCCAGGAAAAAAGAATTTTAATAAAATTGACAGAGAAGTAAATAGTTGGAGACCTTAGTGACAGTCAACATTCTGCTGAGCAAGAATCTGGATAAAACATAGTAGTGATCAGCGTTATCACCTAACCACACCCTCACCTGTATTTATTTATTTATTTATATATACCAAACAGGATAAAAAAAAACAATCAATTGAATCAGATTGAATTAAATAAGGGGTGGTGTGTGTTTTATTTTGGTTTTCAGGAGCAAGAACAAAGGGGGGCTGACCTTGACAAAGTCATATTTAGAGGAAGCATTTCGGGAAGAGAAACTTGGGAAAGAGGAGAATCGTTTGTTGTTTCCGGAGTGATCGAAGCCGTCTTCTTCTTCATCATCTTCTACGCCACTGTTGTGATTGCTGTAATGAGGGCTTGTTGATATCACCACTTCCTTCCCTTTGCTCATCTTCAATATTATTCACTATCACTGCTGCTGTATAAAAATGTTAAACAAGACTTCACTGCTTTCTGTCTCCAATCTCCGATCTCTTTTTTTCCTCCTCTGCCACGGACGCTGATGTTAAAACTCCCTCCCTCCCTCATAAGAATTTTAGGCACGGTTGGTCAAACCTTCAATTTTTAAACTTCTCTTCTAGTTAATTCAGGGTGGTGGAGTAGTGTTTATTTTTTAAAATATTTTTTTAATTAAAATAGTATTTTTTTATTTTTAAAAAATTATTTTGTATATTGTTATATTAAAATAATTTAAAAATAAAAAATATTTTAAAATTTTAAAAATATTTTAAATAACCAAACAACTTTTTAGTGCATGTTTGAGAGAATAGTTGTCTTCTTAAAGTGTTTTTCATATTAAAATACATTAAAATAATATTTTTTATTTTTTAAAAAATTATTTTTAAAATTAGCGCATTTAAATGATTCAAAATATAAAATAAAATTAATAAAAAATTTATTTTTTTAAAAAACAACTAGCATTTTCTCTTAACCTAACCAAGTTAGGTCAATCCAAAAACCGGTTAGCCAGCTTGGTAAATTAATTTGGTTTTTTCCAAAAGACCCAGCCAGCCAGATAAACAAACGAGGAAGAAGAAAGCACTCGAAATAACTAAATAGAATCGGCCGATTTTTCGGAGACTCAATTGAATCATTTGATCGGCTAGAACACGCCCCTCTTTAACAATTAAAATTCTTGTACATTTGTTCCTGACTACGAGATCTAAAAAAAAGGTTTGTGGTGCGCAAAAAAAGCACAGCATATGTCTTTTGATTTATAAATTAAATAAAATTAAGACGTGCGATGATTCTATTGTACGTGGATATTTTTTTATAAATTATTATGGATTAAAATAATTAGTTTTTTATAAATTTTTAATTTGACTTTTGACTTTTGACTTTTGACTTTTGACTTTTTTTTTAACATGATTGAGCACTTCTCAGCTAAAACTAATAGCCAATCACATGAATTTTTAAATTTTCTAAGAGATAATGAAATTAAAATATCAAATATCAAAATAAAAAATATGGAGAAAATATATGGTAACCTCAAATTTCATTCAAAAAATAGCTTTTTCCCTGTAAGTGATATCAAAGTAAAAAATATGGAGAAAATATATGGTAACCTTAAATTTCAGTTTGTAAGTGATTGGTTCCTATAGTTGTTATAAATTCAAATTTGATATCAAATTTTATTTTCTTCATTTTTCAACTCATTTTTTTATGAGAGAAGAGATATTCATCAAAAACCGATGTAGCAAAGTGTTGACATCAATTTTAACCACCAAAATAATTTAAATTAGTATCAATGGGATCCATTTGATAAAAAAAGTCTTGTAGTGGTTGTTTTCAGCCTTGATAAAAAATCATATCTAAGTCGAGAATGAGAAATTTTATTCGGGTTGATTTTGTGATTTAGATCCTTTTTTTAGTTTATTAGATTGATAAATTGATTTATTGATGTTTTAACAGTGTTTTTAGGTTAAAATGGGTGTTCTGGGTAAAAAATCTCATAGGCTTGATTTTCCAGTCACCATAATGGTGACCAAATCCTAGGTTGACGGACGACATGTCATTTACCACAACATGCGACGAGTCATATGCTTCTTTTTTTTCTCAAAAATAATTGAAGTGGATGACAAGTTATCTAACCTTTTAAATTAGAAAAAAAAAAAAAGATTTACATGCCAGGCACTTGGCCATGGGCCCGTGCTGTTGGACTGTATTTTGGTTAATTTTTTTTTATATTTAGGTTAATTATAGATTTATGGGAAAAAAATTAAACTCTGTTGAGTTTATAACCTAGATCGCAAGTTTGATGGGTTAGGCCACCACATTTGGTCTATGTATTTTTTTTCCTTTTTTTCTATTTTATGAATTGTTTTTGTCCCTCAATTTGAAAAAAAAAAGTAATTTTATCATTTGTTATGTAGATGATTTTTATTTAACTTAAAGCGAAAAAAATACAATTTGATTTTTTAATATCAATAATCTACTTTTTTTTTATCTTAGTTCCACGCACCAATCATATTTTTTTTATTTAAAAAAATTCATGTAAAAAATTATCATACGTTTTATTGCCATATAAATTTATTAAATAAAATATAATTTATGGGTAAAACATAATTTATTGAATATGATGACGTGTATAATTTGCGTTGTGAGATTGGATGATTAATTTGAGTTCATATGATTTTTTTAAAATGAAGTTTTGATTTTCTTATTAATTTTATCCTTTAACATTAAATTAGATAGAGATTTAGCTTTTCAATTTGTTTGTTTTTTAAATTATTCTAGTAAGTTTCACATGTAAACCCGAAATAACCTAAATAAATTCAATATATTTCTGTCTTAAAAATTAAAAAAAATTATTCAATATGCAATTAATTTTAAATTTAGGATTAAAATTTATGTTTTTGAGTTTGAAATTTTTTTTCACTCCAGCCGACATTACAGATGATAATGGGCTAGTTCAGTAACAGATGTATTGTTTAAGCAGCATAAGATGTGCACTTAGAAAAAGCAGATTGTTAAATTTTGATACAGTGAATTATATAATATAAAAATACTGAATTGTTTTCTATTACTTTAATAATAATTAATGGTTTTTATAAAAAAAAAATCTCATTGTTCTTTGTTAATATAAATAATATTTTAGAATTCATATATTAGCTTAAGCCTTTTTTATTATAGAATAATATAAATTATATTTTAGAACCTTTACATATTAGTTTAAGTTTTTTGAGTTAAAATGATTTTTTAACATGATATTAAAGCTTTATTAATTAAGTGGTCATACATTTAAATTTCATTATTCTTATTATATTTGATAAAAATTAAGCATAAAATAGGGTGAATATATACAAGTTTCAAGTTTAAAAGATTTTTACTTTAAAAATTATATTAAAAATAATAAAAAATTATATTAGTTTAAATTTTTAAATTAAAATGATTTTTGACAACTTCAATTCGATGATTTTTTTTGGGAATGACAAAACTATCATTACATTGTTATAGGAAACAAATACTAACAAGTTTGGGTTAGCAGTATTTTTTCCACATGGAATAGCAACCTGCTCTGTAATGTCTCACAGGATGGGAGGAATCTCAAATTATGTTCATAAGATGATTGGCTTGGATCAACATTCAATCGTGATTTGAATTGCCAGAAG
>Ga0325405_1000916_pt1 | contig 29225 bp, 15 predicted proteins | sample PopdelMetagenome_21_FD_205663 | JGI IMG/M metagenome (GOLD analysis project Ga0325405, IMG submission 205663) | Populus deltoides microbial communities from Bellville, Georgia, United States - Xylem-Control-R2 | ecosystem: Host-associated > Plants > Phyllosphere > Stem > Wood/Secondary xylem... | reverse complement strand
TATTTTTGTTGAAAATTGTGATAGACAACAATGACATTTCATCCATAATCTAAGTGTGTGGAGGCCAGATCCTTTAAAAGTTTTTTTTATTTTATTTTTTATACTCTAAACAAAATTTACTGAATTCACCTACTTTTTAGTTTTGATATAATTTTTGAATATTATTATGATTTTTTGTTTAAATTTTAATAAATTTATTTTTAATTATTATGTATTTAATCTAAAAATAATAAATTGTTTATGGAAATTCGGTTCAAAATGCTTGTATTTTTTAAGTTTAATTTCGTTACTAAAAATTCTGCGGAGATATAAATTTCTTTTATGTTTAGAAAAATACGAGATTCCCATAATAATATAAGATGGATACGTAAGCTATTTTACATATATTGAGAGGAAGAAGGAAGAAGATGGGATGAAGAGTGCTTTTCATTACGGCAGAGATCATTGGCTGATGATAACTTGATGATCCTTATCTGCCACAAAATGATATTTTACCCTTTTGTGCAAGGCTATCAACATGTTTGACATGTTTATGGAGAACCGACAAATCACTCGGCGCGAGGACAAGACAGATCTAACTTTACAACGAGTCTCATATCAACTAGCGTAATTTGATAAAAATAAAAACAAAAAAATTAAGATACAGCAAACAAAATAAAAGTATTTAGAAAATACTATATTTTAACTCAATTGTTGTTGAAAAATACAATTTTATTTAGCAACTGCTAATAATAATAATAATAATAATAATAATAGCGTTTGTAAATATTTACTGTTGTTATTAGCGGTTGTGATATTTTATCATCAATTTTATTTATTAATTATAATCCTAGATTAATGTGTGTGTTTTTTAAAAATTGTTTTTATTTATATGTATTTTTATTTCAGCTCCTTTCATTTAGCTAGAAACCACAAAATCAAGAAACAGACTTTTTTGTTGTTGTTGTTGTTGTTGTGATGATGGGCAAGTTGCCAGATAGATTTTCTGGGTTCATCAATAATAGATGGCTAGTTTTTGTTGCTGCAATGTGGATACAATCATGTGCAGGAATTGGTTATTTATTTGGTAGCATATCACCTGTTATAAAGAGCTCACTGAACTACAATCAAAGGCAGCTTGCAAGTTTAGGTGTTGCTAAAGATCTTGGTGGTAGTGTTGGTTTCTTGGCCGGTAGTTTATCAGAAATCTTGCCTTTATGGGGTGCTTTGTTAGTTGGTGCTTTGCAGAATCTTGTTGGATACGGTTGGGTTTGGCTTGTGGTAACAGGCAGAGCTCCTGTTTTGCCATTATGGGCTGTGAGTGTCTATTGATCTTTTCACTTTTATTGTGGTTTATCATCTGATATGGCCTTAAAGTTGATGATTTGGTTGGTCCATTTTTGTTAAATTAGGAACTTTTTTATACTTAATTTAGCTGGAAATGGATCTCCTGCGTTCAATTTCTTCTTCTTCTGTTCGTGCACATAATTTTGACTCGTATGGTGGATTGTTGAGGGTGGGGATTTTGCACGTTTGATCGCTATTGGTTTTGACTTTATCTCTGTTGTTATTGGAAATCCCGTTATCAAAGGAACTGCAAACCCTTTCTTTTCTCCCTGTTGCTTTTAAATTTTTTATGTTTCATCTGTTCAAATTGGTCTCGCAGAGATTTATGATATTTGATGAAGTTCTACAGCATTGGATCCTTCCTTCCTCGCCCTTCTTTTTCGTTTTGTGTTTTTCTTTCTCGTAATGGCTCATGCATGATAGTGGTCTATAAGATATTAAAAGGTTTACAATTTATGGTGTGATTTTAATGGATTTGTGGGCATATTCTTTTATGCTCTCAACTATCATCTGGAATTTTGACTCGTGGGACCAAATTATGCAAAATACATATAACCTATAGACCTGGAAACTTGTGTGCGCTGCCAAAATATAAATTTATTGAATCTGTTTAACAGGAAGTATCATGGCATTTGTTGGCGATTAGATGTTGCCAAACCAAAACGCAAGCGGTGGTTCAATCAATCATGCATATAGGCTGCTAAACTTTTGAAACCAACAGATTACTATCTTTTTTTTATTCCCCCTCTCCCAGTCTGAAAGTATCTCTCTTGGGTCTTCTATTTTATGAAATCAATTGCTTTCTTGGAAAACATATATAAACGTGATCTCTATACCTTTTGGGAAAATGTCTTATAGAAATCACAGATTTACTGTAGAATTTGAAGTTGAACTGGCTTCTCCATGTTTTGGACCAGCTTAATGATCATCGCATTAATATGTTAACAGAATATGTGTTTCTGTCATATCTCATTTCTTAGGAAAGGATGGTATGATGATGAGAATTGACATAGAGAGAGGACATGGCTGGTGATCTAGGAGGAGCTATTTAACATAGAAATTCAAGACAAAATGAAAATGTCATATTGGAAAGAAAAAACGTGAATGCTTTAAATAACACTGAACTTAGTGATATTGGTTTGACTGGAATATATTCTTTGGAATCAGGCTGATACATTCTTGCTGCCACAATCGCTTCTGCTATTCCTGTCTGCCAAAGTAACTTTTGCCTAATGAGTTCTTTCATCTTCTCATGTGCATGCTGTTTTGGTCCAAGAATTTATTGAAACTTTACAGTACCTTGCGGGGTTAAGTGGTGCAATTTCGACCCAAATATATACAATCTAATTTGTATCCCTATGCAGATGTGCATTCTTATATTTATAGGGAACAATGGCGAAACCTACATCAACACAGCTGCTCTAGTTTCTTGTGTGCAAAACTTTCCAAAGAGCCGTGGTCCTGTTGTGGGAATACTAAAAGGCTTTGCAGGATTAAGTGGTGCAATTTTGACCCAAATATATACAATGATCCATTCCCCTGATCATGCATCTCTCATTTTTATGGTTGCAGTCGGGCCTGCAATGGTAGTCCTTGCTCTAATGTTCATTGTCAGACCTGTTGGAGGTCACAGACAAGTTCGACCATCAGATGGAACAAGTTTTACATCTGTATATAGTGTCTGCCTTCTACTAGCTGCATACTTGATGGGGGTTATGCTTCTTGAAGATCTAGTTGATTTGAGTCGCATCGTGGTTGTAATTTTTACAATAGTTTTGTTTGTCCTCCTTTTGATTCCTATTGTGATTCCTGTGTCATTGAGTTTTTTCCTTGATCCAAGAGGTCCAGCAGAAGAGCCCCTTCTACCCGAGCCACCGAAACAAGAACCTGGCAAATCTGGGCAGGAGACCCCTGAGTTAATATTCAGCGAGGTTGAAGATGAAAAACCCAAGGAAGTAGATTTGTTACCAGCATCAGAGAGACAATAACGGATTGCACAACTGCAAGCAAAACTGTTCCAAGCAGCTGCAGAAGGAGCAGTGAGGGTTAAGAGGAGGAGAGGTCCACACAGGGGTGAGGATTTCACCTTGATGCAAGCATTGATCAAGGCAGACTTTTGGCTTATCTTTTTCTCACTTCTATTGGGATCTGGTTCTGGACTGACAGTGATTGATAACCTTGGTCAGATGAGCCAGTCTCTAGGGTATGATAATACACATATATTTGTGTCTATGATTAGCATTTGGAACTTCCTTGGCCGTGTTGGTGGGGGTTACTTCTCTGAGATTATTGTCAGGTAAAAACTAATTTCGTATTTTAATGCAGATTTTGATCTTGACTCATTCTTATCCCCTGTCTAACTAATATCACCAGGGACTATGCTTATCCAAGGCCAGTGGCAATGGCCATTGCTCAACTTGTTATGGCAGTTGGGCATGTCTTCTTTGCGTTTGGATGGCCCGGGGCGATGTATATTGGTACCCTGTTGATTGGGCTCGGCTATGGAGCTCCTTGGGCAATTGTGCCAGCTGCTGCCTCCGAGTTGTTTGGTTTGAAAAAATTCGGGGCTTTGTACAATTTCCTCACTCTGGCAAATCCGGCAGGTTCACTTGTCTTTTCTGGTCTAATTGCAAGCAGCATATATGACCGTGAAGCTGAAAGGCAAGCTCATGGAAACAATTACCACATTCACAATGGAGGGTCATTTTTTTCAGGCATATTGGATCTGAATGAACCTTCAAAGTGTGAAGGTTCCATATGCTACTTTCTTACTTCTATGATCTTGTCAGGATTTTGCGTTGTTGCTGTAGTCTTGAGCATGATTCTTGTGCATCGGACTAAGATCGTCTACGCAAACCTCTATGGAAAATCACGCAGTTGACTTCCATTTTATGATAGTGTTTGTGTATTCAGACCAAAGGTTTTGATGGATTTCTTCATGTTTGTGGCAACACGTTGCCAGAGAGCTGGCAGAGGCAAGCATACTACAGGAAACTCTCAAGTAAAAGTACTATAATATTTGTAATGAATTTTATGTTATTTTCTCTGATTTACCAATTGACCCATGAACTCTTGTAGTTCAACTAGATCTGGATAAAACATTCCCGCATGTACAGTCAAATCCTTGAAGCTATACCAGTGTTAATGTGCCTGTTCCGACTGTTGTTTCAACTCTTAATCTCTGAAAGCACAAGGCACATTAGATCACACAAACTATAGTATCTAAATACTATTGTCGCGCATCATATTAATTCATATATCACTACACTTAGAATATCAAGGACGTGACAACCTTCTTGTTGAATTGAAAATGTTGGCAAAGCTTACACACACACACACACACACACACACACAGGTGATTTCAAGGACATGACAACCTTGTTGTTGAAAATTGTAAGGGAATTAGAAATGAAAACGTTGGCAAAGGTTATACATGCACGGCGTGATTTTTTACAATGTCAAATGTTCGACGTGATCCTCGAATTATAAAATAATTGTTTTATATTAAAAAAACTTCCACTTAAAAACGATGTGTTATATTCAACTCCATGTATAATTTCCTTGTATGCATTAAATTTGATATATATGATACCTTTGCCACATCACCAAAGAACTAGTCTTTGGTTGATGCATCTCGTGTGTCAAGTTCTTCTATTGATATCAAGGTTGTTAATACTGTTTCGGCAGGTATTTTGTTTTTTCAATTGAAACGAAATATTTTGGTTTCGGAGCGTTTCGGCGTACCGTTTCGGGATTGTACTGTTCATCTATATATATATATATATATTCAAGATAAATTAATTATAAATTATGTATTACAAAGTACAAACACAATGTCAAGCAAACATAATTTTAAAATTTAAAATATTTCTAAATAGTCAAGATTAAATAGAACTTTAACTTAAAGTCTTAAAGAAATTCAACTTAAACAAAATACCAAAATATTATGAAAGTAAAATATTTTAACACAAAAGAAACATAAATCAAACATCATCTCCATCATTAACATAGAAATAAGGATCTTGATCTTGTGGTGGTATGTAGAGAAAGTCATCAACTAGACATTCCAATAGTTGATCATTTCCACCAAGCTCATTCTCTTCATCAAAACATGTCTCTTCATCCTCTAAAATCAAAATAGACAAAGATGCTTCTATAGTATCCCAACTTATATCATCTCCAAATTATATTATTAATTACCAGACCTAGCAACCTAGCAATTAATCCAGTTATTTTGTTCTTTGTTTCTTGAATTCTAATCTTGACGTATGCAGTATAATTTATTCCTTTAAATGTCATATTCTTATCTAGGCTTAACTCTGTTTAGCTTTAATCTTGATGTATAAATAAATAAAACAGATCATTAACTCTGTTTTATCAATTTCATTTACTTAAAGAGCTCTGACTTGATTTGTTTAGGATTGTGCACAGATCAAACATCAAAGTAGCATTCAATTTTAGATAAAGCTTCAAAGTTCAAACTAGCTAGCCAAGCTCGGTGAAGCAATAAAATGGTAAATACAATACAAAGTTACAAACCCAACAGTAAGATTATATACAAAGAAAAAGATTGCATGCGTTTTCCATTTCAAAATATTAAATTAGATACATTCATGAGACTGTTGAAAACATAAACATTTGGGATGACCTTCCAATTGATCAAGTCCTGTAGCAAGATTCATTTGTCAATTTCATATCCTTGCCAGTGACCAAATTGCTAAAATGTTGCAAAACAAGTGACAAGTGCATGTTCAAAGCCATCAAGAAGTTGAATTGGAGAGTAATAAGTACCAAGATGACAAGCAATTATGAATTTGCAAGACTAGAAAAATGTTATCTCCTGTATCATAAGATAAACATAAAACTCAGTTCCAGCATGCCAAAAAATTATGGCTTATTAGCTCAGAAGATCTGATATAGGAAACCCATGCTTATGATGGACCTGGGGGTTGAGGGGGACTAAACGAGAAAGATAAACCCACTCTTCTATGTAGAAGGAATAAACACATCTATGCCAACAAATAATAATGAACCCATTATTTGTTGACAATTTGAATAGTTTGTTACTAATTCTTCCAGTAAAATGGGCCAAATTTCACCAACTCTATTTTTTCTTTGTTTTCTTGCAACCCTAACTAAATATTCTAAGAATGCTCAGCAATCAATTTGATTAAAAGCAAGAAATGGATGCATACAAGGTGGCCAAGTATTGCCACAAAAAAAAAATTGATCATGGAAAAGATGGACTATTTAATGTCAATATGCAAACTAAACCAGAAGCGAGACATTTTAACTAAATGAAACTCATAAACAAATCCAAAGAACTTTAGCAGATGAAGGCAGTCATGTCAATTACCTCATAAATATACCTAGATTTCATGTAGTCACCACAAAGACCACAGACGTCAATTATAGTACGATGTAAACGTAGAGAGTAGAGACAATTATTCGAGAAGGGAGTTAATGGCCACAAAGCGAGATTAGATGTCTTGGAGTCTGGTATGAGTCTTCTGGTTCTGTGTGATATAATCTTTATGGGGAGGTTGAGAATTCTTTGAAATTCATTGATAATTCTTTGCCAGGTTCCAGGGGGGCTCCTTCTCTTTTTTGTTGATCGAGCCGCTTCGGTCGGGAAGTCAGGTTGCAGCAATGCAGTATGCAAGAGCAAGACAACAACAGAGAAGAAGGAAGATTGGAGGGGGAGTTTGTGAAAGTCAAGATGCTGATTGTAATTGTTTTGGTTGGGAACTTGAGTCTGTGAGGAAGAGAAATTAGGGATTTGGTATTTAGAGTTCAGAGAAAAAGAGCATTTATACGTGGGTGCACTATGTAGTTAATGAAACTGAACTAGGTTCAATTTTAAGTCTTTGACTTTGACTCAGTGGCTTTAACCCGAAACGGAACACATGGAATCTGATCGGAACGTTCCGGCCAGAATTTGACCGGAAAATCTGGATCAGCCCGAGATTTCATGCAAGGTGAAAATTGTTTCGTTTTGTTTTGTTTTTTGAACTGGTACGAGATGTTCCGGGCATTCCAGCCGGAACGGAACGGAATTAACAACTTTGATTGATATGGTTGTTGGTTTGTCATCTTCTAAATTTAACGTGCCAAGTCTCTTAAATCTAGCATGCCAAATCTCTTTATGCTCACCTAGTCAAACATCTGGCTTGCTTGCTAGGTAACACTGATATTTTATTGTAATAGTAAGATTCTTGAGTATTTCAAATATATATACACATGCAATAAAAATAAAAAAATTATTTTTTTTAGAGTTTTAAGGATTTTATTAGATATATCTAGAATTGTTTAGAGTTTATACAAATATTATCTGAAGATTAAATATTTTTTTCGACTTTGAATAATTACTTCAAGGTTGAGTTGTCGCACACCACAAGCCGTCAAAATGTCTGGCCTTTAAACGTAATCCATATAAATCACCGGTGATAAATCTTCTAAATCCTTTTAAAAGAGAGAGATTTCTATGCATTTGAATGCTAACTTTTTTTCTTTTATGTTTTTCAAGAGTTCTGCAACTTATGTAGTTTGTGTATTATTTACTACAAAAAAAATAAAAGACATAACATTCTATTTATAGAGAAACCTGAAAACTCTATAAATATCAAAACATCAATTTGCCCCTTGAATAATATTACATATATTATTTCAGAATAATTTTATAAATTTATTCAATCAAGTTCCTCCTTGATTTTTCTAGGTTTAGAGTTGTAATTTTCTATATAAATTACATTCTAGCCCTCAATTTCTAAAACTTATTTACAATAAATTCACACTTGATTAATCATTCTATTTTAATTTTTGACCAATGGTTCCTACGTGAGTGACCCATTAGATTCTCTAATAAGTTGGCTCAAATATAAACTCAATTCTAAATAAAATAGGATTAAATAAATTAATTTATTATCAATTAAATGATTGATTGATTTATATTTGAAGTTTAAGTACAATGTCTAGTAACTTGTCACAATCCTATAAGTTTATTTTTAAAAAATTATTTTTGACATTAACACATATAAAAATGATCTAAAAACACATAAAAAAAATCAATTTTTTGCAAAAGCGTTTTTGAACCGCAGAAACAAACAGGACCTTAACTTTTCAGTAACTAATTTCTTAGTGTAATTAGCATCCCTTCATTATTAATATTCTAGTTTAGACATTATAGTATGGAGTGTGTCTACTCTGTCAAATCATGTTTGTTTTCAATACCATATTTATTGATTATTTGAATAAGATTTGAAATTCTTTTCAAATTTCATTTTACAATCAATACTATTTTGGAACGTATGAAATATTTTTTCTAATTCACCTAGGGTGATAAATCCTCTATTGATTATTCAAATACCTTTATATAGTTCTTGTTATATCCAATATCTATTCGTTTGTTACCCTTGATTATGACAATGTGTAATAGGATCAAAATATAATATTATATATATAAAAGATAACTTAGTAATCTCTAGTCTAAGGATAACTTACACAACTGTCATGTGAGCTTTTCTATAAACATATGAGGTCTCTCCATATAGAATTATCATATGGGCTAGTTTAATGTAATTTCATCTGACAAGCATCTACATATTAGTTTCAGCTATCTCTCATACATTTCATAAATGAAAGAACATAATATGTATCGGTTTTAACAACTCTAATTAATGTTTAATCTTAATAGAGTATTGACCAAGAACATTTAGGAACAATGTTTTGATGCAATAAGAATCCCATAATTATAACAACTTTATAATTTCCTTACAAAATAGTTTTCTATCATTAGAACTTTATCTTTACTCTAGATTCATTAATCAAATATTAGATTCATTAATAAAGTATTTGATGAGTATTAAACATAAATAAGCCTTTCTTAATTATTAAATATGTTTACATGAACAAAATGATGCCATATATAACCAATTAATTGACTAGATGGTATATACACTAATAGTCACCTCATCTTTAAATGTTAAGGACCAATTATGTTGAAGGTCGGTGGTGAAAATTAGATCTGGAAAATAACATTGAATGCTTGCATGAACAAAATAAATGTCACATATAAACATCTGATTGGCTACATGACATATACATTAATAGTCACCTCATCTTTAAATGTTAATGACCAATCATGTTAAAGGTTAGTGGCTAAAATTGGACCCGAGAAATAACATTGGATTGTAGAGCACGCGTAGAGGTAAAAGACCCCAGAAACTATCACTTTGGGCTTGAATGTTAGTAGAATAAGCAAGGGTTATTTTCCTTGAACCCATCAATGTACAACCAATAAGTAGCCTAACATAGAGTCCTAGACTTAGAGGTTATGAAATTATTTCTTCGTTACTCATTTTACCATGAAATTGCCTCTTTTTTTTTTTTGTCTTGAAAAGAGGTTATCCTTTTCATTATGATTTAAATGACAAGGAGGTCTTCTTGCATTTTAAAACATAGTGAAATGACTAAATTATCTTTGGAAGCATATTTTTATTTAATTGGCAACCAAGGGATTTTTTTTATTTTTCCTTTTCTGTTTAGTAATAATTAAGTTGGATAAAGGAAAATTTGATATTTTAATAAATATAAAATATATTTTAAAAATCAAAATTGGTTGGCGCTATTATGTTGGAAACTACTATGGTCTTGAAATGACATATAATATGCCTTCAAAAGACCAAAAGATAGCATTCATAGTGGTTTTCAAAGCCTTTCGCTGTTTATTTTCTAGTGGTATGACGTGTGTTAGTGACAATGTCTTGGTTGAGCTCCAATAAGCTTTTTTATTCTTTTTTTTTATCTCTCCTCTCATTGGATTTCATTGGAAATCGCACTATCATTTTTTTTTTTTGGTAAGTGAAATTGCACTATCATACCAACACTGAGAGTTGTCATGTTATTTCTTTTTTGTATCAAATTTGATCATTCTTCTTTTAATTGTTTTATATATTTTGTTTTGGATCTTTTTTTAATTGATTTTTGTGTTCAATTTTATCCCTTAACATTAAGTTTCATTTATTTTTTATATCAGATTTAGTTCTCATTCTTTTGAATGATATTTATTCTTTTTTATTGAATCTTTTTTAAATTTTAACCCTAAGCATTTTATTTTTATGTCAAATTTGGTTTATTTTTTCTTCAATTTCATCTCTCAATATTTTATTGATTAGGGATTTGGTTTTATGGTTTTTTCAGGTTTTCCTTCTATATGGTTGGTCCAGCCTCATAACCCAGGTCATTAGTTTAAAGATTAGCTCAGGTTAATTTTGATGTTGAAGTTGACTTTGATATTTTATTTAGGTCTTCTTTTGAAATCATTTTTTTTTTTAAAATTATCCTTCAACGTTGGATTAGGTGAGGACTAGGCTTAATGATTGTTTTTACTTTCCATTCTTTGAAGTTATCCGAGGTTGTTGTTTTAGCTAGTTAACCCGAGTTGACTTTAGTTTTTTTTTCTTTTTTTAGGATTTTTTTTTCAATTTCCCCATTCAATGTTGTGTTATCTGAGATTGGAGCTTTGTTGTTTAATTCAATTTGATTTATATGAGGTTATCCCGGTTTCATGATTAGGTCATGTGTTTGATAGGCTAACTTAAGTGGACTCATGTCAATTTTATTTGTTTTTTTATTTGATTTTTTTCTTTTAATTTTATCATTCAACGCTTTATTTGCTAGGAATTGAACTTTGAATTATTTTTTTCTTCTTGCTTTCCATGGGTTATCACATTCTTATTTAATTTTTGTTTCGTTATCAAATATTAAAAAGGTATCTTTTTGTGATATTGATAAACATTTATTTTTTGAGTTGATCATTATATATATTTTTATATTTGATTTATTTACTATTGTTACCTGTTTTTTTAATTATATTGTTAAATTAATTGTATTTATTGAACCAAGTTAAGTCAATAACCTGATTAATGACCTGATTCTTGAATTTTTCTTACTTTTTTTAAAACATGACTCAATTTCTTTTTTTTAATGTTGGAAGAAATTTTGCCACGTGCCATCTATCTGGTGATAATCTAAATTGGAATCAACTTAATTAATAATAATAATAAAAAAATACACTTATTATTACTTCAAAACTTTGATGTTCAACACAGTGAAATACACATATTATTACTTCAAAACTTTGATGTTCAACACAGTGATTCAATGCATTATTAAAAGAAACTTCGAAACAAGTAATTAGCAACCTAGAACAACAATAGATTGAATTTTCAAGAATTAATGACTGTACAGTCTGTCCTGATCCTTCCTTGGCTACCTGTCTTAACTCCAACCCTTCCAAGCTTTCTCATAGCAGTCGCAAAAGCTCCATTAAAATCGCCCGAGTTCTTAGCAAAATCATTGACAGTTGGCTGAGAAGCTGGATCGCTAAACAGCACCTCATCTGAAGTGAACAATCCTTTACCAGAAACCAGATTTTGGAAATACACATTGTCAAAGGTTCGTGAGGTTACAGGGTCCATGTCAATGGCTATGCTGGGGTCTACATTTCTAGGACAGGCATTCATCAACTGCTGGGCATACTCTGCGTCTAGAGAAGGGTCAACGGGAGAGGACGAGGAAAAAGAGTAGAGTCTCTTCGCAAAGCGGTTGCAGTGGGAGAAGCCTAGTGTGTGCGCTCCTGATAGTGCAATCATATCAATCTGGTTAAGGTTGTTTTTAGCAAACATAGCGTTAAGTTGAGAAAGAGTGAAGTCGGGCTCTGGTAAATTTCCTTTCACAAGTGATGCTTGAGAAACCATGCCATCACGACGTCCTAATTCTACGTTGAATGAAGGACCTCCAGCCTGAGTTTTGATCATATCAAACCCAGAGATTAAGTTAGTTTCTCCTTCGAAATAGAAATACTATAATTAAGAACTTGTGCTGGCTTGTGAATTTCTTACCAGGACAACAACATCCCTAGCAGCTAATGCTAAAATGTCTGCACAGGAGACTACTTTGGGGCAAGCTGCTTCCACTGCTTGTTTTGCCTTCACTACGGTATCGAATCCATCTCCTGCTAGAGAAAGATTGTCTGGAGCGTCCTTCTCTGCGTCTCCATTTGGCGAAGAAACCATGGTGGAAGCATCACAACCCTATGATTTTAGATAGGATTAAGCAATTTATACGAAGTACACGCTTTATGAGCATAAAAGTCAAGCAGTATATAGCTCAAAATCAATTCAAAATGTCCCCTAATCATTTAAAGTGGATTTAAGTTATTTTCATACTGGGATTGTGAAAGAATGTGCAGATTGTAATTCAGGGACCAAAACAGAGTAGGTATTGCCTCTGTTCAACCACTAATATTCCTAGTTTGATACCTTGAATTTAGTATAGCTTGGTGTCTGTTCGGCCATGCGTGAATACTATGTGACACCTGTACTTGCTTTAATTTGTTTAAGGAATTGAGGGAAATGTTGCAACATGCGACAATCCAGTTGAATTTTCCTGATTATTAATTACCATTAGGCCTCCTGTAAAGAGCAAAAACAAGACAAATATAGAAGTGATCGCAGTATTGAAAGCCAAGAGTTTAGGGTGTGGTTGTCTATATTTTGGGACAAACTATTCAACAGTTAACCATGAAATGATGTCTGAGGGTACAATAGACTTTCCATACATGATGTCATGGTGACCGTCGACTAAAATGCTTAAATTCCATCAATGAGATTAACGAGAGTCAATAATAAATACATGTTTGACCGGGACTCTTAGGGTGTGTATAATAAATACATGTTTGACCGGGACTCTTAGGGTGTGTTTGGCGGTCACAAGCGATGCAATATTTACTACACTTTCAAGCGGGTCTTGATCTGCTGCGATTGTTGGTTCCAAATCAATGCAGTTGTTGAAAAATATTACGTGCCTATGTAATAACTTGTGTTTGTTTCTATTAGTTTTGTATTCAATGGCTGTATCAGATACTAACCTCCAATCGTGACCAATAATAATTTCCCATACATAACCCAACAGCCCAGAAACCAAAAGCATGTTCAGATAGCCAGGGAAGAAAATATAAGAAATAAAAACACAACCAAAACTAGGAACAAAAGTCTCCTTGTCCAATCAAAGAAGACTACTTTCCCTCTTAACATCCAGCATATTATGAATTGCTTGTTGAACTACGCTCCATGATGATCATTTATGGGACTTGGGCATGCAGTTAAAAGGCACTATGATCAGTAGCTGGAATTCATGGATGTGAAGAATGAATAGTTGATAAGTGCATATGTAGTAACAAAAAGAACGATCAATATAGTACCGTCACAAAGCAGTCATGAAAAAACAGACGAAGAGTTGCTGGGATTGTAGTGAATGTCTGCCTGAACTTCGTGGAAACAGCCTGCCTCACTATACCTTCCACGTTAGGACAGCTAGAGCTGTAGAAGTTTTCCACTAGTTGTCCCTCTCCCCTTCCTATGGCAATGATCAAAACCACCAGCAGAAGCATATAACCTCTCTCCATTTCCTCCACAAGCCCACACTATCACCTCTTTCTCGTGAACACTCCAAAATCGAGATATATTTTTATATAAATATATATATATAGGCGAACCAGAGAGGAAAAGAAAATGAGAATGCTAGCTTCCACCCTCTTACAATGGTATAGACAAGTTGCTTTGTGAACCAAGTCCACATGATGTATGCATATATAAGGGTCCAAATCCTATTCTAGCCATCCTGTAGTCGTAATTGGCTTGTTATTGGGTAAAAGTCCTTTTCTTCTAGGTCCACCTACCCAATAAGATATAGCCACGTCAACTTCATTTTCTCAAATTCAACTTGTGGTGGGTAATTATGTTATATCCTTGTTAATTCTCAAATGCCCAGAAGAACTTGCTCTTCTCTTAATATAGATAGGTAGATGTCCAGCTAAAGAAACACATAAGCTTTGAAACAAACAACATGATATATCATGAAAGTTATGCACAACTGTCCACTTTCAAGGTAGCTCTGTTGGGCTATATACGCAGGTAGCCATCTGATTAATTCTTTGTTTTAACCCTGCAAGTCAAGCTCCAACGCTAGATATTCCTTTTCAGTTCGTTGAATGGGTATGGCTGCTACTAGTTTCTAGATAAGACTAGTACTAAATACACCTTCCTTGCACGTGAAAATGACACAATAACAAATCCTATCTGTACAATTATAATAAACCATTCATACGTAACTAATGATGAAAAGTATAGTTTAATTGGTTAGATTTTAAATTTAATTTTTAGAATTTATTAGTTTGAATTTTACAAATCTTAAAACTATTGAAAATTTATATAATTATTAATTTCAAAACCTGTAGAATTAATCAAAATATGTACAAGTAAATTCAAATACCCATATTAATTAAAATAATAAAAAAAAAAACGACCATGCTTAATCTGCTACGATATGCCAGGTTAAATGAATGGTCATATAAATAGCATTTGGAACTCTTCAAAATCCTACAACTCTAGACCAACGAGCAGATGCCTTGAATATAATACTACTAATTAGTCTCGACTTTGACAAGTTCAGAGATTCATTAATTTATTGGGTTTAGATTACGAAGTCATTAAGCATATTCCTAAGTACTAACACAACTTGTAGCGGGTGGTACTTAATTTTTCCAGATAAAATGGTTACCGAGTCTTATATATATATATATCCTCAAAATCAACTTATAACTTGTTCCCAACATTCTCTCTTTCGTGCACAAATACGAAGATTAATTAGTTTCATGGCTAAATAACCTATATGGTTATCATTTGCAAATATTCATGTCTAAACATATGACCCTTCACGCATATTTCACCATAAAATCATACAACTTTTGCCGACGAAGTTAATAAATTATTGCGATTAGTTATGTGATTGCAAGAGATGATGATTATGTGTTCGCAATCACCCAGCGTGACATGTGCAAGACTATGATATTAATTAGGCAGCATGTTCTTGTCTTTCACCAAATTATTTACTCACTATGTGCTTAATTGTAAGTTACAGCAAAAAAATAAGCACTGGTCATTTATTTGAAAAAACCCTTTGGGAACTTCAGATCGACAACAAGAGAGTTGAAATGGTCATATTTTTTAATTCTTCCACCCACCTCATATCACTAGGAAAAAACAAATCCTATCAACTAGCAAGACCAGGATTTTTATGTTCAAATTTCAAAAAAAGTTCACTACTGGCCGCCTGTAAGATTTGTTTAGAAGTGCAGAAGCAAACATTTGACAGAATGAAAATCGTGTTCCTTTTTTATTGACCTTTGACATGTAAAAATTAAACGTATATATCATGCAGTTCATATAACATAAGACACAAGCTCGGTGAGATTAGAAAAACTACGAATCTTAAGAGTTCCTCCAGGTAACGTTGCTTCTTTTCTGTTGCTTGATATATATTTAACAACTTGATTCCTGGTCTCCATATCTGCAGCATTATCAGTAGAGAATTGAGATGCTGCTGTTTGGCTAAGAACTTGACTTTGCTCGGTATTATCTACAACGTCAACTTTGTCATTATCTGCTATATTATTTTTGGGATATTCAAATCCTTCAATAAGCCCCATCAACCAAATGGGTAGCTCCTGCACATGAAGGTTGCTTCATGACAAATGAAAACGAGCAGCAGCCAATAGTTTTGTAAGAAAATCTGCCAGTTGATCTCATGTAGACAAGAAAGATACTGTAAGCTTTTTTTTTTTTTTTTTTTTTGAGAACTTCATAGTGAAAATCAATTTAAATGTTTTTTGTTCATGCAGCATGCATGAAAACAGAATTGGAAGACAAGTATGTTGTTCCAAATTTGTCACACCAAAGAGATGGACACTTAAGGCTCTATTTGGGAACGCGGTCAAAACCGCGTTCCCTCAAATTTAAAAAAAAAAAATTACTAATTTTTTTTTTATGTTTTCATATCGTTTTGATGTGCTGATCTTAAAAATAATTTTTTTAAAAATAAAAAACATCATTTTGATACATTTCTAAGTGAAAAGCATTTTGAACCGCAACCGTTACCACAATCTCAAACAAGCCTAGGCAATGGAAAATAAGTGGTGGACAATAGGGACTAAAGCTATTGAATTTCAACTGCTCTGTTGGATAATGATTTGTACTGTAACTTGATATTGCCACGAGCAACTATTTGTAGCTCTACGAAATGAGGTTTTTTCCATGGAATACATAAGAAGAACCAACATTAAGACAATCATCAATATCCCCCGCCTAATCAACATCACTATAACTATGAAGAGGATAATCAGATTGACTTGTAATTCATAGGCCAAACAAAATTGTATCTTCAAGATATCTAAGGATCCTTTTTATAGCATACCAATGTGGAACTTAAGGCCTGTGCATATATTTACTTACTTGATGCATACCACAAGCAATATTTGACCTTGTGAAGCCAAGATAGTGGAGAGCACCAACAATGCTTCAATACAATTAAGGATCTTCAAAGACACATCCCTCAAATTTAGAAAGATTATATGGTATGAACATAGAGATGGCACATGGTTTAACTTTATTCAGCTTGGCTTTACACAGAAGGACATCAATGTACTTTTTCTATTCGAAAATAACATCTTTGTCATCTTGTATAGTTTTCACTCCAAGAAAAAACTGATGATTGACCCAAGTTTTTGACAAGAAAATGAAGCGAAAATCAATGAATAAGTCAAGCAATAACTCTATAATTTGAACCAGTAATGATAATGTCATCAACATAAATCAAGACAAGTAAATGTTGGTCATCATCACAAAGAGTGAGTATCTATCTTAGAACCCTGAAAACCATAAAATTATAAAGATTCAATAAGGCAAGAGAAACAAGCTCTAGGAGCTTAACGAAGACCATATAAGCTTCTTTTAGGCAGCACACATGATTTGGAGAATCTGGATGAATAAAATCTTGTGATTGGTGTATATATAGTTCTTCATTAAGAATGTCATGGAGAAAGACATTATAAATATCCAACTATCATATAGGCCACCAATTAGTTACAGCAAGAGAAAGCACAAGTCTGATCTTACTTGGCTTGATGACAAGGCTGAATGTATTTGAAAAATCAACACCCTGTTGTTAGTGATAGCTCTTGGCAACAAGTCGGGCTTTATATCTTTCTATGATGTCAATTGCACGATATTTAATTCGGTATACCCATTTATTACCAATAAGATTATAGGAGCTATGATGTGGTACAAAATTCCACGTAGCATTGGAGATTAAGGTATTGAACTCAATATTCATTACATGTTTCCAAACAACAACCTTTGATGCTTCGGTGAAACAAGATGGTTCAGTAATAGAGCATGCCTTAACAAAGAGAGCCTTTGGAAGAGGATACTTTATCATGCCAACAATTAAAGTTTTAGGTTTCAACAAGTTTGTTTGTTATTTGGTTAGTATACGCCATAATGGAGAAAGAAGTCCAATCTATATGGGAAGTGTAATAGAAACATGTTGAAGAGATACGTGATCAACTGTTGAATTTGAAATAGCATGTTGGACCGAAGCATGAAGATCATTAGATTGGTATTTCTATGTGACAAGAGGAGTATCAGAATGATGATCAGATTCTTAGGTGTAACACCCTGTATTCTAAGTATGATTTTCATCTTTCTAATTATCTTATACATGAAAATTAAGGATATTTTTTTATATACAACTATAAGAACTGTCTCAACTTAATATCTAACAATTTCATTAAGAAATGCATTGGTACACAAACTCTATTTACATTTTTGTATGAGTACATTACTTTTCAATTTATTTAATGAAATTTATTTACTAACATTCACCAGACAATACTAGAACCTATTCAATATAGAAAAATTAAGTAACTCGATAATGCTTCATGAGGAGTTATGATATCCTAAAAATAATACATATAAAATATACAAAATCATGAAATTCACAATGAATATTTGTGTTTTCAGGGTTACCAACAATTATCACTGATACAAGTAGAACCAATTTCACTAACTTTTTTTTTATAGATACATCAATCTATGCTAGATTCAAATTTAATATATTTCCATCAATCATTAGTGAACTTTTTATATCATCATGGTATTCATTTAACAATCACAATAACATCATAATAACTCTGGTTAACAATACGTTTGACTCATACTTCGATTAATTTTCTCAAATACACTTAACTTATACAATTGTATATATACCTCCCAACCATATCTGATTCACACCATTGTTTCAATTCCAACTATATTTAATTTATAACACGTTTTGCTTTACAAACATGTTTATTTCCTTTCAGTTTCTTGAATATTCAATTTGTTCCAACCAATACTCATGTTATTTTAACTCATTATTTTCCATTTTGGCTTCTCCCTTGTGATTCATTTTAGATACACACTAGTTAGATGACCCGCGCAATGCCGCGGGTAAATGGTTTTTGTATAAAAAATATCAAAAAAAAGTTAAGATTTAAAAGTATTAGGTTTTTTTTGCAAAGCTATACCCAAGAGTCTTGGATGTGACTGCAACGCCTGACCAAAGAGTAATATTTATAATATTAATGATAACATTAAACTTGCATGACTCAAGTTTAAGAGGGTCTGACTGCAATACCAGACCCAATAGTCTTGGATATGGGTCTGGCTGTAAAGTCGCGTCAAAAAAGTGTATTAATTAAATAGATTAATTAAAAAAAAACAAAGCAAAAAAACCAAAAGGAAGAAAAAAATTAATGAAGAAAAAGAAAAAAAATCTGAATTAACTGGGCTAACCCATCAAACCAGGTTAAACCGTCAAACCCGGGATCCGTGTCATGAAAGTTTGATAACTAAATTAAACAAAAAAATTAATTAAAAAGAAAAAAAAACAAACAAAAAGGCATCAGCCTTTTCACTTTGGACTCAGTATGCAGTCTACAGTTAAAGACATAAAAACAGCAAAAAAGCAAAAAGAAAAAAAAAACTAAAAGTATCAGTCGATAACTAAATAGAAAAAAATTTAATATTGATGAACTAAATTAAATAAAAATATATTAAATAAAAAGAAACAATAAAAGAAAAAAAAACTTATCAGAAGAAAAAAATAATGAAGAAAAAGAAAAAAAAATCTAAATTAACTGGGTTAACCTGTCAAACCTAAGATCCGTGTCATGAAAGTCTGATAAATAAATAGAAAAAAATTTAATATCAACAAACTAAATAAAAAAAATTAAAAAGAAAAAAAAAGGCATCAGCCTTTTCACCGTGGACTGCACTGTGCAGTCCACAGTGAAAGGCATAAAAAAAAGCAAAAAAAAAAACTAAAACTAAAAGCTTCAGCCTTTTCACTGTGGACTACATAAAATTAAAGGATGAAATCGGAAGAACAAAACTAATGAGAAAAAAGAAAAAAAAATCTGAATCAACCGGGTTAACCCACCAAATTAGGTTAACCTGTCAAACTTGGAATTCGTATCATGAAAGTGTAATAACTAAATAGAAAAAATATTTATTATTAATGAAATAAATTAAAAAAAAAGATTAATTAAAAAGGAAAAAGCAAAGAGAAAAAAAAAACCTACAGGAAGAAAAAAAACTAATCAAGAAAAAGAAAAAAAATATGAATAAACTAGGTTAATCCGTCAAACCTGGGATCCATGTCATGAAAGTCTGATAATTAAATAGAAAAAATTTAATATTAAGAAACTAAATTAAAAAAGACAAAAAAAAACTAAAGGCATCAACTTTTTCACTGTGGACTGTATTATGGAATCCACAGTAAAAGGCTTAAAAAGGTAAAGAGAAAAAAAAACAATCAAAGGCACGCGCCATGGGTTAAATTGTTTTTCTTGCATAAAAAATATCAAAAAATGCTAAGATCTAAGAGTGTTAGGTCTTTCTACAAAGATATGCCCAAAAGTCTTTAGTTTAGTTGCAACGCTTGACCTAAGAGTAATATTTATAATATTAATAATAATATTAAACTTACATGACTTAAGTTTAAGTGAGTCTGGCTACAACACCAGACCCAAGAGCCTTGAATGTGAGTCTGGCTGCAAGGTCGTGTTAGAAAAGTGTGATAATTAAATAGATTAGTTAAAAAAAACAAAGAAAAAAAACCAACAGGAAGAGAAAAACTAATGAAGAAAAAGAAAAGAATCTAAATTAACTGGGTTAACCCTTCAAACCAGGTTAACTCGTCAAATCTGGGATTCGCGTCATGAAAGTTTGATAACTAAATATAAAAATAAATTGACGGGTTAACCCGTCAAGCCCGGGATACGTATCATGAAAGTCTGATAATTAAATAGAAAGAAATTTAACATTAAAAAATTAAACTAAAAGAAAAAAAATTAATTAAAAAGAAAAAAAAACAAATTCCGGGTTAACTCGTCAAACTTTAAAAAAAGCAAAAAAGAATTCCGAGTTAACTCGTCAAACCAGGTTAACCCATCAAATCTGAGATTCGTGTCATGAAAGTTTGATAGCTAAAAAAAAATTAACATTAACAAACTAAATTAAAAAAAAAATTCATTGAAAAAACACAAAGAAAAAAAAACCCATAAAGGCATAAAAAGCAAAAAAAAAAAAACAGCTTAGCGTTTCACATGGACTGCACAGTGAAACACTGAACAATTTTAGTATATATTATTAATTAAAAAGAAAAAATATATATATTTATATTCTAGTTAACTCATCAAACCAGGTTAAGCCGTCAAACTAGGGATCCGTGTCATGAAAATATGATAATTAAATAAAAAAATTAACATTAACAAACTAAATTAAACAATAAAAGTTCATTAAAAGAAAAAAACACCAAGAAAAAAACAAAAAAAAAAAACCATAAAGGCATAGAAAAAAAAGAAAAAATAAATAAATAAAAACAGAAAAAACGAAAAGAAAAAAAGAAAGAAAACAGGAAAAAAAAAAGAAGAAGACCATTCAGCGTTTTACTATGGACTTGCACAGTGAAACATTAAGCAGTTTTAGTTTATTCTTAATTCATGTTCTCTTAAAAAATATTTTTTTTTTAGATTTTTGTGTGATTTTTTATCTAATTCAATGAAAAAAATCATTTGAAAAATTAATTATATTAAAAAAAATACTTTTTTTTTAAGGAGTTTGAAGTTATTTTCTTTCCAATGGCTGCACTTATTTCTAGTTATTGCTTTACCATTTTCAACGAGAAAAAAAGCTAAAAGGGCAGTTTTTAGGGGAGAGGGAATTCAAACTCTAACTATTTTTTTGAGCACACGTTTTCAAAGTTATACAATTTGACCATTCCAAGGAGATGAAAACACGAAAATGTTTTGCAAAGGATTTGTGGCAAACATAATGGGACCAAAATGCTCCGTAGGCCACTTTATTTCCCAGTAAACTCTTAAATATCTTGAGTTGATATTAGACTGGGCCTTGTAAAAGCCTTGAAGGCCCAAACAAAAAAACCCAACACGCTTTACAACTCACAGTGCCTGCTATTGGCACACTAGAATTGCTAATGACAAAACCATCGAGCTGTAAGATAATAATAGTGACATTCCCTCCATCTAAAATACCAATATTACTTCCTCATTGATAATTGAATATTTCATGTCAATTATGAGACTCTAATGACATAATTATTAGGTTGTATGGTGGCAATAGCTCTATCCCTATATTTTAAATCTGAAAATTACTCTTTTGTAAATAATATAATATTTTATTATATCAATTGTAAAACTCGAATATATCATTAATATTTAAATACAATAGCATAAAATACCACATGGCATTTGTTAATCTTAGTTTTTCATTTGCTTATTTAATTCAATACCTATGATGCATTTTGTAACAAATATCCCGGTTTATTTTTGATGAAATATAGATTTTTTTTTAAAAAAAAGTATATCCTCTATATTTAAAATGAAATTCGTAACAAAAGATATTATACCCTAGACAAGTGCATTTTAAATAATAATTCAAAAAATTATCTCAAGTATTTATTTTATGATTATACTTATATTAAAAAACAATATAGATTTTTTATAGTAATAATGTAGAAATACTTTATTTGTCTATCCTAATAGGAAAAATAGATTTAGTAAAAACAAAATGAAGCATTAAGTTAAACAAATTAATATCTCTTAATATTAGATTAAATAAATAAATAAATAAAGCATTAACTTTAACAAATAATTTGTGATTTAGTTCATGGGTTTATTGTGCTTAATGTTATATTTTTTTAAAGATCAAGGGTTCAAATCCCACCGTGATGTTAACAATTTAGATAGAATTAAATAGGTAGTTTGTGCTATGTCGCGAGCCAAATTAATTTTTTTATGTAAAAAAAGGATGCTCATGTGATGATAGTATTTTTAAGTTAGAAAAATATAACATCCGGGTTATTAATTTGAATGTGTTTAACAATCTTGATTAATTTAATAATATTATTAAAAACAACTAACAACAAAAGATATGTCAATGACTAATCGGAAACAATGAACACTTATTAATATTATGAAAATATACCATCTAAATATTGTAAAAAAACCACGATACTATTTGATAACAATGTAAAAATTTAATGAGAACATGACAACTTCATATAAAGAAAAATAAAATAAATCTAAAACTCAATTACAACAAAGCAAAATTTAAAGCATGAAATGAAAAATTATTTTGAAAAAAAGGAAAAAAAAACTTGACTGAAGTCAACATGCTAAATTTATAGCCTGATCATGAGACTAAGATAACCCTATATAGAAGAAATTAAATAAAAAAATTAAGGTTAACTCTCAAGTAAACTAAACGATGAAAGGAAAAACTACAAAAAAAAAACCAAGAAACAATTCAAAAAAAAAATTAAGTCAACTCGAGATAACTCGACTAACTCGCAACCTAAATGAAAAAATAATTTTTTTTAAAAAAACTGAATTGCCCCCATTCAAATTGGTTATAACTAAATAAAAAACTTGATGAAAATACAAAAAAGCCCATGTATTTTTTTTTTTTACTTTTAAAGGTCAAGTGATTTCACTATGCATTCAGATTGTTAAAAGACCGAATAACCCTGGACCACAATTTTAATTTTTTTTGTTTTTAAATTTATTTAAGTCATTTTATCATGCATCTAAATTATTAAAGGAGTGATTTATCTCCGATCAATATGATAATGAAAAATAGATTTTATAGAAAAGATATTTTTTCCCTGAATAGCTAGTTAAATGATTTTGTTTGAGAATGAAAAATAATCATTTTATTATTTCAATCCACAGTAAATATGTCTCGGTGCACAATGAAAGGTTGATCTATTTTAGCTTTTATTTTAATAGGGCATCATTGTCATCTTATTGTGAATGCCATTAACAATCATAGATGTCAAATTGTAGCAAAACTTATAAAAAAATGTGGAAGAATGAAACTTATATATAAAAAAAGAGAAAACAAATTACTTGAGCCAACCTGAGCAACCATGTCAAAAATACAAGTCAAGTCATGAGATCGAGGTAAGCCAATAGAAAGAACAAAAAAAGTTAAAGTCCAATTCCAAATAAATCCATCATAAAAAGATGAAATTGAAAAACAAATATCAATTACACCAAGTAAACCAGGCAAGCCAACCAAACTTTGCAATTTTGAATCATGCATATGAGATGAACCAATAGAAGGCAAACAGAGAAGCATTCCAAAGCTCAATTCTAAAACAATCTAATGTTAAAGGACATAACATAAAAAAATGTTAAAGTTAAAAAAACTCGAGCCAACTCGTCAAACTTGCATTATAAGTGATGGACCAAGATAAAAGAATAGAAAGGAAATCAAAAAAATCACAAAGCATAATATTGAAAAAAATCAAACTTAAAAGATGGAACTAAAAAGAAAATTAATTCTCAACCGGTATAATGTTGAAGGATAAAATTAAAAAAAAAATATCAATTTAAAAAATTTATCAAAGTAATTTTTTTTAAAATAATAAATAAAAAGATCCAAGATAATCAGGGTCATTTTAAAGATTCATAAGAAATCTAATAGAAAGCTAATAAAAAAAGAACAAAACCTAATCGCTAATACTATAAATGTTAAAGAATAAAGCTGAAAAAACATGAGTTTAAAAAAAACACATGAAAACCTAAATGAACCTCGTAAACCTGAGTTAGTGTCTTAAACTCGCAATCTATGAAATTCTTAACCCAGGCTAAATTAAAACTCTCAATTCCCAACCAATTTAATTTTGAAGGATGGAATTAGCAAAAAATATCAATTTAAAAAATTAGCCGAAGAAAATTCAATGAAGAATGACAAGTAAAAAAGACTTGAGACAACCTAGGTCATTTTCAAAATCAATAAAAATAAATAAAATAAATAAAAATAAAAAGTGTTCAATCTCCAATTGAATAAATATAGAAGAATGAAAATTAAAAAAAAATATGAACTTAAATAAAAGGGAAAAAAAAACTCCAACGAACCTTTTAAATTTGGATTAGTCTCTAAAACTCGTAACTGGTTAAATCTTATACTCATGCTCAATCAAGAAACTTAATTCCCAATCAATTTAATGTTAAATGATGAAATTATATAAAAAAAATAGCAATCAAAAGAATGAAGACCAGATTTGATAGAAAATAAAACTTAAAAATGATGAAATTGCAAAACAAAACCAATTTAAAATATTATCTCAAATAAAACAAATAACAATAAAAATAATATGGATGAAATTTGAAAGATGAAAATAAATTGAATGGGAATGAAATTGAAAAAAAAAACTCAAATATTATATATTATTCCAAATAAAACAACTAGTAATAAAACTAATAAGAACCAAATTTGAAGGAAAAACAAATGAAATGATACTTTAATATTTTAAAGGCCAGACATGAAAGTCAAAGAAAAGAAAAGAATAAAAGGATAAAAAGAAAGGTCATCGGTGCCAAACCGAAGGTCTTTTGGTCACTGGCAGTCCTGCATTCATCACCTATAAGGTGTTGGGGCTACTCACTTGCTGACGCGTGCAAATGTTGTTTTTAAGAGTACTTATCATTTATTAAAATATAAAAACGCCTCCGAGTCACATTTATATCAACCAAAAAACTATGATTAAAGGAAGAAAAAGCCCATGGATGACAGTTGAGTAAATTTTGGATTTAAAAGTAATCAAGTCTTTTTACTATGCAAAAAATTAAAAAGACTAAAAAGCCCTTAAATATAAGTTCTTTTCTTTTGTTTTAAAGGTAACTAAGTAATTTTACCATGCCAAAAAAGAGAAAAGACCAATCTATCTCCATATAATTTAAAAATAACAATTGTATCTTGGAGAAAATATCATTTTCCTCCTATGCATAGCTCAAACGTTTTATGGTTTAAGAGCAATTTTATAATTATTATATTACAATGAATAGTATTCAGTATCTTAATATATAATAATTTTGTTTTTAGTTTTAGTTTTTGTTAATGATATGTTGGAAAGGTATATGCAATGAACCTTAATCAAATTTGCAATTCATTCATTCTCTCCTATACTCATCATTTTCTCTATATCATTAATTCCATCCCTAGCTAACTGAATGGTGGATGGAGCATTGCATCTCTTTTACTCTTTTATATATATATATATATATATATATATATATATATATATATATATCTGAGGTGGGTTTTCCTATGGAGAAATCACAAGAGTTTTATTGGATCCTAATTTTCAAATGTCTTCCTTCAGTAAAGTTGGTTAAAAATCCAAAGAAATAGAAAAAAGTTCCATTTCAAATAAGCATTAAATTTTTTATATAGGGGCATTTAGGTCAAAAAAACATTTGAAATCATCACATCCTTTCTTTCTTCACTCTGTTAAATCCTAGACTAAATTATGAGTTTTTTTTATGTTTTTAGCATAGAGAAAAAAAAATTGGTGAACACAATGGAGAAAATAATTAGGGATATTGCATAGTTTTAAAAGTCGTAGTTGCCTTCTACAACATGCAAGTCACATATTACACCCATGACTCTTATTTCTTAGTTTTCATCTACAACACATGAGTCGCAAATGATATCTGTGAATTTATACAAAATTAATACCTAGAGCCCCTTTCTTTCCCTTTCTCCTTTTATTTCCCTTTTTTCTCTCAACACAGCCAATTGCCTCTCTGTTCTCCCCATCGTCTGCCCCCCTCTCTCTCCCTACCACAAAACACCATGAGGTGTTTTATTACGCCTACTTGGTCGTGTTTCCCGATACTTCCACATAATCTAATGCATTATACACCTTAATATCCAAGACAAAATCGATTGATATGCAATATTATTTCACATACAACATATTTTTAATATTTTTAATGTTATTATGGATGATAACTACTAATTAATTATATATATATATATATGTATATATATATATATATATTCATTAATCAGTACAGGAGGCTTGGAAAACAACAGTGACTATCTGTGAAAACATCGATGGGATGGAGGTATTGTGGTCAATGCTACACTCAATTTATGTCTTGGTGGACCTCAAGAGATTGGGGAGGCTGGGCATCTTAAAGTGGAATTAGCAAAAGTTAAGATTGTTTATCATGGGAGTGTTGGGGATGTTGGTCCATCCACGAGCATCTCAGGCCTGTCCATGAGCTTCCCAAATCCATCTACAAACATCCCAATTCTATCCACAAGCTGGGATGATATTGGATGTTATAAACCCGTCCTTGAGTTAAACAAGTTGGTGTGATGCCCCAAACCCATCCACGAGTGCTCCAAGGCTTTCTATAAGCTATGACGATTATTAGATATAGTTACAAGTTATTATATGTTTTGAGAATTATGAATAGATGTATAGCTAGTTTAATTTTAATAAAATGTTATGTTATGTTATGTTAATTGTCAGTCTAATTTTGTTATTTATGATTAAAGATGATATGTGCTACTTATGTGAATTATGTTTTGATGCTGGAAAACTGGTTATTTGAATTGTGTGAATTTTTATTTTATTTGGTAGGGAGTTATGGCAGAAGAAATGTCACAGGATATGTCTCTTAGTCGAGTTGCAGATGACATATGTGACTCGAGAATCATAATTGGAATTTACAACTCATAAGTTATAGATAATGAATACGACTTAAGTGTCACAAATGTTATATAAGACTCGATCAATTATGCTACTTCCCTAAATATTTTTTTGCATATGCAATTTTACTAAAAAAAAATTAATTATGCTACGTTTCAAAAAAAAAATTATTCATCACCCCAAATAGAGAGGGAGATAAATAAAAGAATTATAAATGGAAGCAATCAACTTGATATTTAATCCATTAAAAGAGTTCACAAATGATAACAGTCGCCTAGTAAAGCGCTGCCACAAACTAGATCATAAAGGTTAGCAATAACAACAACCTTTTTTCTTGTTTTATTCTCTTTCAAAATTTGATTGAATTGATCATTCTAACTAAAACAATGCATTTCATTTATGGGTTGTTTCAGATTTTACAAAAGTGGTATTCCGTACAACAATAAGATTCATAGTGATGGGATTCATAGGTTTCATCGTGAAACTTATATTTATGCCCTTCAACAACATCATTGTTGGTTTTGCTTGGGTAAATGATTGATCTATCTAACTTTTTTTTAGGTTTTCTATTTGATTTAGGGTTTATGTGGTTGGTTTGTAGTATGTTACAAATGACTTATGGTGCATGTGGTTTAGTCCATCTAGAAATTGGATTATTGTAACTATGTTACAAAATGCATATGTTTTCTCACCTTCTACTAAAAAATAAAATGAAGCAAGGTGTTGTTAGTTCCTACAATTATTTTAAGGTATAAGGAGATATATGTTTTGACTCTTTTTCCCTTACATTTTATAAGGGTTTTTTTTCTTGTAGTGGGGCGATGGGAGTTTCATCTTGAATGATCCTTTTCAACATAAACAAGTTACTTATGATATAAATATTATATGTATGAATGTGTTGTGCTTCCATAAACTTTTTTTTGTTTGTATCAACTCTCTCAACTTGATCTTGTTTAGGACCTACCTTAAATAATATCTTGAAACTTTATATGATGCGATTCAAGCAATACTTAGAGATCTATTAAAGGTTTTAGTTTGTCCAGTGATAAAATTTAGGGCTAAAAGGTTTAAAGATATATTCAATGGACTTCTTCAAGACACTTGAACCAAGGTGAACTTCAAAAAGATATTAAATAATGAAGAACAAACCTTGATTAATTTAATTCATGTTCAAAAAGAGTTTGTTAGTGGGCATTCAAATATTACAAAAAAATTAGAATAAGAAGATTTCAATTTGACAATTTTATCCTTTCACTACTGTTTTGGTCATAATTGGAGCTATAAAAGGAATTGTAATGCACTTATAGTTGTACTGAAAAGTATATATTCATAACTTTCCATTGAAATGTGGCATGCCTTTTAACTCATTAAGTCGAGTGAGAACCATGCGTTTGAATTTGGGCTTTGATTCAGTCAGCAGATTACAAAAACAACTTTAGTCTTATTTAAATTGAGCTATTGTTTTATCTATCTTTTAGTTATTATTAGACCTTTTAGAAATATTAGGGCTTCTATTTAAATTTGGGTTTATTGAATTATTATCATCATTATTATTATTTATTAGGCTTATCCATATCCATTAGGGACATCTTATTAGTCTTATGATTCTTTCTAGTATAAATATTTTTTTTGTTGAGACTTTCTAAGGTAAACTATTTTTTAATAAAGAGATCAATATTCTTAATATCTGTTGTGTGGTTAAGTAATTCTCATACTAAGTTTTTTATTAAACTTGAAAACTCTTTGAAAGATTAATCAATTTTGTTGTGATTTTATACTACTTGTTCGTGTCTTTTTATAGGCATAGGATGGGGGTAATCATTGCGTATATATTTGATTCTCCAATACAGGTTCTTATTGGGTTAACTTGCAAATCATTTAAATTTGATTTTTGCATATATTGTTAGGTATTTGTATCAGTTGATATT
>Ga0325405_1000915_pt1 | contig 29232 bp, 16 predicted proteins | sample PopdelMetagenome_21_FD_205663 | JGI IMG/M metagenome (GOLD analysis project Ga0325405, IMG submission 205663) | Populus deltoides microbial communities from Bellville, Georgia, United States - Xylem-Control-R2 | ecosystem: Host-associated > Plants > Phyllosphere > Stem > Wood/Secondary xylem... | reverse complement strand
GATCTTCTTCTTCTCCTCTGTTTCAACATTGATAAGAAGCCCAGAAAGGTATGAATTTAGGCTACAAAGATAGATTTAAAGCATCGAGCGAAGAGATCAGATCAGATTGATTCGTGGAAGTAAACCCTAATAAACAAGTACCTGATAATATTAGCTTAATCCGTTCCCGTTCAGGCGATGGGAATTCTCTCTTCCGCTAACCAGCCGACAAGACGTCACAGCTCCACAAGAATAGAAGGACTCCTATAAGTAACCGACTTGTAGTTGGTGTTTACATTTGTGGGCCTTTGAATACAAGGACCGACCCAGGTTTGGGAGATGGCTCGTCACTTGTTTTCTTTATTTAGCGACTAAGACTTGAAGAGAAGAGAAACTACTGATGCCATCAAAATTTTGTTTTTGTATTTTAAAAGTTTTTTTTAATAATTTAATTTTTTTTAATATTTATAGATACACTAATATCAAAAATAGTTTTTAAAAATAAAAAAATATTATTTTAATATATTTATAAGTAAAATATATTATGAAAAACAATCATAAACACAAAAAACAATTCTACTCTTTGAGTTAGCTCGCTTAAATAACATTTGGAATTCAACTGAACAATATATTTGCATTATACACCTCAACTTACTGCTTTGATCATGAGATGTAGATGATGTTATTTTAATTTTAAAATGTTTTTTATTTAAAAATATATTAAAATAATAATTTTTATTTTTTTAATATTAATACATCAAATATTTTAATAAATAATCAATAACACATAAATAACATGTTTATTTACGCGCTTGTGGCTACGTTTTAATTCCACCGATTTAAACCATTTGACGAAGATGAAAACGGGATTTACTGTGCATAGATCTCATATTATTTTTTCGTTCAAAACGCAGGAAAAAAAAAAAGAATTTTTACTTTCATGCACTGTTCATGCTATACTAAGTGTACTGTTCACTAAACAGTATAGGAACCGGTCAGACATTACGGTTAACAAGGTACATGCCAGGAGAACTATAGACACATGGAAGCCATACCAAGAATCCCCAAGAAAGATAAATTCCAGCGGCCGAATCCAGAAGTAGTAAGCATAAGAACTCAAGCATGGGGAAAAAAAAAAGGGATTCTTGGAGAAAATGATAACCCCTTTTACAGCATCAAGGCTAGTATTTTCTTCATAGATAATCGATAGCAATCCAGTTGATGACAACTTGCAACTCAATATTAGAAGGACAATTGGAAAATATACGCAAGTAGAATAGATAAACCTCGATCACGAGCAATGTCCATGGCACTCATGTACCCATCTTCCCAACTAAAACTTTGTGATGTGCAAAAGCACCAATATTGTGTGTATAAGCAAGGAATCAGCTACTTCCCCATTCTGCTCATAATGATACAATACAAAAGAAGTGGATTTGAGGGCTCGTAATCTTGCGATCGTATACATGTAAAACTTGTAAAAAAATCCAAGTGGAATGACACGTGTTGCAGGTACAAGGTAAAAACAACCTCGGAGATGAGGAAGACCACGAGTGGAACTAAGTTGGAAAGTAACATATTGCAGGGGTACTTAAATGATGAAATGATGAACAGATGGCATTGTTGACATGTAGGGCTAGTTCTGCATGGGCTAAGTGATGCCTTTATCAGCCAAACAAACAAGGGTTTTTAACCTCTCACTGAATAACTTGTATCATCTTAGATTCAGTATGTTTACAAGACAAGTATTGTTAATGCCAGAATGGCACAAGCCATCATCCCAAATCTGCAGTTTGTGAAAACTTTGATGCCAAGATTTTTTCCAATTCGAGGATACAGCTCCACACCCTGAAATAGAAGAGGAGACATGTGAAAAAAGGAAAGGCAAAATGATAGTACTTCAATTATTGTTTATCAAAACCATCAGATGTCCAAAGTATTGAAAAAACTTTTCAGCTTGGTTCACAGATTTCAAAAGAAGAAGCTTAAATTTGAGTTAGATCCTGGCCAAAGGATTGTTTTTTTTCTGATTTAAGCTTGTTCCTCTTAGTTATATACCTGGCTCAATCTCCCTATTCCCCTATCATTTAGATTGCCTAATGACAAACAGCAATAATAATCAAATGAGTAAAATGAAGATGACGTTAAAGATCTGAACTCCCCCAATATAAGTCGATTATTATGTTCCCAGATGAACCAGAATCAGTAGATGATGGCGCAAATGACCCTTGCAGACACGAAAACATTTTGGTAAGAGGTATAGCAAAATAAATGAGAACGCAAACAAATTGCCTAGTTAGAAATTCTTAGTTTTACGTATAAGAAAAAACAGAAGTTAAAGCTTGCAAGAATGAGAGCAGAAAATATTTCACCCAAATGATCATAGACAACTGCAGGGTTGAATATACCAAACCTGAAAATATACACAGGAGCAGTATTAGTTACACTTTACAATCATGTGTCACTTGGGCTAAATTGATTTTTTCTTTTTACCAATCAGAAGCAGAATGTCACCGTGTACACTGCTATGCTGCATCTAAAGTAACTTTTTACCAACCACAAGCCTTCCGATGAGCGGGTGTCAGTCAAACTTAGATGGAGTGCAAACATAAGAATATCACAGAGAAAGTTCTCACCACCAAAGGCTAAGATATGCAACCAATGTCACCATGTATGCTGCAAATCACAGAAACAAAGCTATGACTTGAGTCATGTACAGCACAAACCTTTTTTTCTTCATTTCTTTTGACGGCTGCAATCTAACTACAAAAGAAATGGCAAAAAAGGATCTTGATAACGACAATATCATGTGAACAGTACCTTGTAAACGGGTCGGTTCCCTTCGGGAGAAGTAGGACCCTCAACCGTTTTTCCAGGTAAAAGAGGCTGAAGTGCAGCATCAAATGCTACAAAACAAGCAATTATTTTCCAGGCATTAACAGTGGGGGCTTGGCCGGATGTTTATTAACCCCTGCAACCCGTGTTGCTTCAAATAATCCCAAGTTTGGGAAACTTCCCCTTCAGCATGTACCATTGTATATCATCTGCATTATTAGGCAGAACATTCTATTTTTTATATAATTTTATTATCAGCATGGAGCTCGCATGGAGCTCGTCAAAATCTATTAGCACTGCAGCAGTGAATACACACAGACATCTTCAGAGGATTTTACCCTTTGTTGAAACAAACATAGTACAAAAATCATGAAAACGAAAAGGTAGAACCAAGTAAGTACCGAAAGAAAACTTGGAACAAAGAAAAACATGCCAGAAAACGAAAAGGTAGAACCAAGTAAGTACCGAAAGAAAACTTGGAACAAAGAAAAACATGCCACTAATGGTAAGTGCACAGTCCCTGCTCTATTACATATCCCATTCAATCATCACCAGGCAATTATCAATCCAAAAGGCCTGACCTCTCTAAATGTTGCTGAAAACCATAAGGCAATGATCCTGAGATTTCTTAGGCAGACCAATTGATTCAAGAATCACACGTTCACAAGTAACAGTAAGGGAGATGCATTAAAATTTGGAAAGATGATGTATCCGTGGCCCTTCTTTTCTTTTAAAAAAGTTGAAAAATATGCCAGCCAGTGGAAGAAAAGAGAACTATTTTAAGATTTGTGATGTGAAGAGGAGAAGCCTTGCATTAAAATAACCAAGGGAGGGAAGAGAGCCACAAGTGAGACCATCGAAACACATGTGACCAACGGTTAAAGCAGAGTCTTTGCTTCTGCCATTCTGTCTGTCTTGCAAGTCATTCTCAACTGAAACTGTCTTTAAGATGACGTGAGAGAGATTCACAAGTCCCGTACTTTACTTGGATTTTGGAAAGCGACTTTTTTTTTTTTTTTAAGGTATGAATCATGTATTAGATCAATAGATTCTCGAATATAATAGCAATCTTTCAAACCCTCGTCTCAGAGAAAAAAGAAATTGCCAAATGATTTGAGATGATGATTATTTAACGTCACCAAGCCAAGGCATAGTCATGTCATAGTGGTGATATTTCAACCACTTTCAAAGAATCAATGGCTACCTACCCAATCATTTCAATCACTTAAGAAAATAAATATCATCACCATACTAGTTTCCAAGGATCCTAAACCTAAAGCATATTAGAAGTTAAGAGGTCCCCTCAGAATGCGATCCTCTATTTCAAACTCCCAGAAATAGGAGCAATGGAAAATGGGAACTGAAAATACATTGTACATTGACCAGCAAAATTTACATCCTGTCCAAACATCAAAGCACCTGAAAAGCACTTAACAAGAGTTATACAATTCAAGGGATGCCAATAAGCACATTGCACTCTTGAGTTCACCAGCAGATATAAACAGGTAAACCAGTCCATTCAATGTGTGATGTCTTAGTAGATTCCAGGAACAATCCTGTAGCGAACCTTCTCACAGTACAACTTCCAGTACTTCCCATACCTGCAAGCAGGAGATCGTCAAAATTTTAATCATCCTAACTAATTTAGAAAATGCATAGAGGGTCTGATGATATGTGCCCACAAGCACAGATCGCATTTTTTAAAAAAAAGTTAGGCAATTCTGTGGAGGCCACCTGAGTAAGAACATAAAAGCTTTTTGCTTCAAGAAAGTTATGAGCATGTGCTTGCACACAAGTTTATAAATCTGTGCTTACTTGGACCGACATCGATCATCATCCCTTTTAGCTCGGTCAAACAGAAGGATGGTAAGAAATATCACATAGAAATAGGGTAAGAACTGCAAAAGCAAACAAAGATATCAGCGGTGTGTCCACAGGACTTCATGATTTGAGAAATTACTCCTATATACAAATGCTTACATGATTAAAAAGAGCCGGGACAGTCCAGAAAAAAGCAGCCAGTATTTCAGGTACATAATGGAAATGACGAGATAAGCCCCACCTGCAAAATCCAGAATAAAGGCTATCAAACTTTCCCCAGCTCAAATATTAATACAAGAAATTACACATCTCAACTGAGAATGGCAGTAACTATCTTGACACAACTGCATTATACAGCTTCATGATTTTGATATTAACTCATATTCATGGCGTGTCCAGCAAAACTTACCATCCCGATGTCAAAAGGAGGCTTATCTTCGTTTGCCCAGATGTTGTAGTGTATGAGGCCACAATCTGTTAAAAATCAGAACGTATTATGACCCTTTCTCTGGGTTGAAAATTATAGATCATGTAAATATAAAGGATAGATCACCAGATCACCTTTGATGGAGCCCTTCCCCAGACCAAACATTTGCCATTTGTTCTGCGAAATTCTTGTCTTTGCCTGTCACAATCATAATTGACATATATGGAGAGAATGCCTGCTGCTAGTATATAGAGTGCAAGCTGGACAAATAGGAGGATATGGTTAGAATAAGTATATCAAGGGATAAACAGCTTTCGTTTTTTTTTTCTTCAAGACTCATAGCAATCAAGCGTTTATGCTGATCTAACTGGATTTGAATCTTGCCTTAAGGTAGCTCTAAAATTGTAAATTGATTGGTGCTTTTATCTTTTGACTTTTGGCCTGAAATTCAAATCACAACACTTTTTTCTTGGAGAACAGAGGAACTCAACTAATTTTGCCAACTCAAAATCATCAATATCTAAATTATTTGGCCACATTTTAATATATTTACCAAGAGCAAAAGGACCATAAATTAATAACTTTCACTAATTTAATTTCATCTCCAAGTTTTTACCTAACAAACTTAACTCAAATTCAAGACAAATAATGTAAAACATTCTGACAATAGAGAATGGCTATAAAAGGGCAATTGAATTGGAAATCAAATATATGAAAATAGAACAATACCTGAAGTCCAAGGTTCACAGGATGGTTTACAAGGTACATGCCGGGAGAAGTATACACAGATGGAACCCATACCAAGCATCCCCAGCAAATATAAAATCCAGCTGCCAAGTCCCATCATAGGAAAAAGCACAAGGAAAGTAACCATTAGAATAAGAGATTTTTGGAGGAAAAAAATTATAAGCTACTTTGACAGAACAAATGCTAGTATTTTCTCGAAAGAAAATCAATGGTAATCTCATTGATGACAAATTGCAAATCAAACATATGGAGAAGTAAACCTCGATCATGTGCAATGTCCATTGTGTTCCAGTAACCAGCTTCCCACCAAAAAAACTTTGTTACGTACACCAGCATCAATATTGTATTTACAAGCATGGAGTCAGCTACTTTCCCATTCTGCTCATACTGATAGAATACCCAAAAAGCAGATTAAGATTAGTATTCATGTAATTATACATGCAAAACATGAATTGGAAACTCACAACTAATGAGTTGAATTACTCATATTGCACATATAAGGTAAAAGCAACCTTCAGCAATGAGAAAGAGTACATGTGAAACTAAGTTCGAAAATAAAATGGTACAAACATGTTTATGATCATAGCCTCTGAGGCCACCTAATAATGAAGTGACAACCACGTATTGTTGACATATAGCACTGGTACCACATGGCATAATATATTAGTTATACACAATTCCTTCATGGGTTGCTAGGTAGTCAATTTATCTGGGAAAGTGGATTTGAACAGCACATTGAAGGCAAATAATGTCAAAATAACTTTTAATCATGACTTGATACACACAAAAAAAGATGCTTTTATCAGCCAACAAACAGGGGGTGTCACTATAGAATTTGATTAACTCTTACAACCAGCATGTACACTATCCTAAGCTTACAAGATGAGTATTGTTCTGAAAAGAAACATCTTTTACCTGCTTAATGCAATAGGTTAATGCCAGAACAGCCCAAGACATCATCCCAAATCTGCAGTTTGTGAAAACTTTGATGTCGAAGTTCTTTCCTATTCGAGGATACAGCTCCAAACCCTGCAACAGAAGAAGAGAAATCTATAAGAGTAAGGCCTAGACTACAAGAATGCCATATAGGAATTTGAGTTAATGAAAAAAGAACCATATGAAGTGGAAAGGCAAAACGATAATTTAATTTATTGTTTTACAAAAAACTTCAGATGTAGTCTAGGAAACTTTCAGGAACAGTTCACAAATTTGGAAAGAAGCTTAAATTCGAGTTAGATCCTAGCTAAAGGATTGGTGGGTCTCTAATTTAAGCTTCTTCCTATTGGTTATATATCTGGCTCAGTCTCCCCTTTCCCCTATCAATGAGGTTGCTTAATGGACAAATAACAATAGTCACGTGAGCAAAATGAAGATATCATAGAGATCTGAACTCACCCAATAGAAGTCAATTATCATGTTCCCAGATGATCCAGAATCAGTAGATGATGGAGCCAAATGACCCTTCCAGATTAAAAATAAATAAATAAATAAAACCAGAAAGAGTTAGAGCAAAATAAATGCAAACTGGGAAAGATTGCTGATTAGAAATCCTTACCTTTATGTATAAGAAAACACAGAAGACTAAGCTTCCAAAAATGAGAGCAGAAAATATTTCTCCCAAATTATCATAAACAATCGAGGGGTTGAATATACCAAACCTAAAGAATAAACAGGAAAAGTATGAGGTACGCTCCATAAGCAATTGTCACCAGATGAAATTAATCATTACCAATCAGAAGCAGCATGTCTTACATTCCACAACCTAAAGTGAAACAACTACTATGATAGAATCTAAAAGAACCTTTTGCTAATCATAACCCTTCTATAAATGACTGTAAGCTTACTGGGAATGCTTAAGTACAAGGAAGTTAATGGAGAAGCTCTCACCACCAAAGGCTAAGATAGGTAACTAAAGTCACCACATATGCTGCCACACCATTTGCCTGCAATAACCACAGAAAAAAAGCTCATTTCTGGTGCCATGTAAAAGCTATGTGGTATGTATGAAGTAGCATAAGCATTTGTTTCCAATCTTCCGCTGTTATAATCAAACAACAAAAAAAATAGCATAGAAGTTTCATAAAGACAATATCATGTGAAAAGTACCTTGTAAACAGGTCGGTTTCCTTCAGGAGAGATTGGACCCTCGACCTTTTTTCCAGGTAAAAGAAGCTGCAGTGCAGCCTCAAATGCTGCATAACAAGCAATAATTTTCCAGGCAATTGCAGTAGGCCTTGGCCAAATGTTTATAAATCCTTGCAAGCCATGTTGCTTCAAGTAATCCCAAGTTTGACAAACTGACCCATCAGCATGTACCATTGTATACCATCTGCATTAGGTAGAAGATTCTAATTTTATGAACCCCATTATATCAATGAGCCCATCCCCCCTTTTCTTCCATGCATTTTCCAATACACTAATCAAAATGACACCGCCAAAAAAATCAAAAGATTATCATCTCGAGACATATCAAGATCTATAGCTTTTAATACTGCAATAGTAAAAATGATGTTTTCTCTAAATTTTGCAAGAAAAAAAGCAGCGATCTAGAGATTTGTTAAGCAGGCTAATAAACTTAGCATCCAAAAAGAATCGGACTTTGACAAGCAATAATCTGAAAAGGTTAGTGCTGAGATCTAAAACAGCCCAGAAAAAGTTTTTAAAAGATAGCAGCTTCATTTAGTATATCCACGGTGCCAATAACCGATACAAAAAAGAGCAAAGAAACTACCAAGTATTATCAGATTCAAATGTAGAAGAAGCAAAGGAAAAGGGCTTACAGTAGAATAACAAAAGGAGGGCAGAGAGTGAGAAGTGAAAGCATTGAAAAATAAGTAACCAGCGGCGAATGCACAGTCTTCGTTTCTGCCATTCTGTCTGAACTCGACTGAACTGAAACTAGTGGGTCTCCGAATACAAGGATACTTGTGACTTGTGATGAAAGAGAGGAGGGTGACTATTTGCCTAATTTTGCTTCTCTTGGAAAAAGACTCTGCCTTCCTGATTGGCCGTTAAAAAAAATCTTGGCTTGCCAGCGGTGCATGTCATGTGCCATACGGCAGCCTGAGAATTTTATTAAAATGAGATGTTTACCTTTATCATTGAGTTTGAATGTTTTTTAATTAAAATTTATTTTTTTAAAAAAATATTTTTTTTAAATGATTGATTAATTTTTATTAAAATTTATTTTATATTATTAATTTTAGTGTTTTAGATAACGTGAAAAAAAATTTAAAATAAATAAAATATTATTTTAATATATTTCTAAAAAAAATTTTAAAAATAATTCCTATCGAGCAAATTTTATTTATAATAATAATTTTGAAAAATTTTATGATAACTTGTGTTTTTTTAAGTATTATTTATTTAAAAATATATTAAAATAAAATTTTTATTTTTAAAAAAATTATTAATTAATATTTTTTAAAATAAATATATTTTTAAAAAATAAAAAAAAATAAAAAACTATCATATTTTCAAATGGATCTTAAGCCACTCTAAAAAATTAAATTTAAATATTGAGAGAATGAGAGATAGAGATATGACGGATTTTGATTTCAATAGAGGTGGATACGGATGCCCTCTCCTCCACCTTTCGGGTTTCCGGGTCGGGTCTAGAGTCTGTAGACCCATTTGGTTTAGGTTTAAAGTTCAAAACTTTGAGCCTATTAATTGATATAAGAAACCCAAAGGTGGAAACTTTTTAAAGCCCATAAAAAAAGTTCACTTCCTTTCTTCTTGTTATAAATAAAGAACACCAAGCCATCTAAGCCAGAAAGAAAGAAAGAAAGAAAGAATGGCAGCAATGGAAGGGGTGATGCAAGACCAATCACAGCTTCAGAATCAACAGAAACAACAGATGGTGGTGCCAGAGAGACTGAACCACGCAGTGCAACAACAGCTCAATTTGGAGTCTGTAAAGACTCGAGCAATCAGCCTCTTCAAAGCCCTCACTCGCATCCTTGAAGACTTTGACGCCTATGCTCGCACCAACACCACCCCTAAATGGTCTCGTATTCTTTCTCATTTTATTTATTTACTCTTTTTTTGAGATGGGTTTCCTTGTTTATTGATTTAATAGTTTTGGCTGTGGCAACGCTTCGGCTTTTCAGTCTAGAAAATTGTTTGATGGGTAAAATATGGGAATTTATTAGTAAAGGTTTGCAAGTGAGAGAAAATGGGTCATTGATTCGAATGTGTTGATTTTGCTAATTAGTCATTGAAATTTATAGTTTGTTAAAATGAGCATGCTTGTGTGCTGTGCACCAGGCAAGATATTTTGGGGCAGTATTCCATGGTGAACCTTGAACTTTTCAGCATTGTGGATGAGATTAAGAAGGTTTCGAAGGCTTTTGTTGTGCATCCAAAGAATGTTAATGCTGAAAATGCTACAAGTATGACCAGTAACGAAGTTCTCCTTTTCTTGCTTGATTTTTGGTTGTGCTGAGTAACCTTGTTGAATTAAATGGCATATATTGCTTAATTTAACATGAAAAACTTTGTTTTTTATCCTGTGGTACAGTACTACCAGTTATGTTATCCTCGAAACTATTGCCAGAGATGGAAATGGATGACAATTCCAAGAGAGAGCACTTGCTTCAGGGGATGCAAAGCTTGCCAATATCCTCACAAATCGAGAAGTTAAAGGTGGGTTAGAGTTCATTCAGCATACAGTATATCATCATCGATTCTTTGTATTCAGGGATTTATAGCTCTCTAATTTTGCAGGCTAGAATAGATATGATTGCAGCAGCCTGTGAAGGTGCTGAAAAAGTATTAGCAGATACTCGTAAAGCCTATCAGTTTGGCACCCGCCAAGGGCCCACGACTCTTCCAACTTTGGACAAGGCTCAGGCTGCTAAGATTCTAGAACAAGAGAACTTGCTCCGAGCTGCTGTAAATGGTGGTGAAGGTTACAATCTCAACTGCCGATATCCATGCACATATTTTTCTGTAGCTCTTGTTCCTCGTTTTTTCCTTGAGCATTTAAATTTTGCACTCTTGTACTTGGAGAGTATTCATGCACATATTTCTCAGTAGCTCTTGTTCCTTGTTTTTGGCTAGAGCATATTTGTACTCTTGTACTTACAGATAAACTTATCATCCATCATTTGCATTATATGCTTGCAGGCCTACGAGTAACTGGAGACCAGAGACAGATGACATCTGCACTTCCAGTGCATTTGGTGGATGTGCTGGCTGTGTCCGATGGAATGCATAGCTTCTCTGATTCTTCTGGTATTAAATCATCACTTTGTGTGCAAAAGTGGCTGTTCCTTATAATTTATATTGGAGATAAAATAATGTTGTGGAGGAGACTCTGAGAACATTCTCTTACAGGGATGTATATGAAGAATACTCCGCCAATTTCGAATAGCATCAATAACCAAGGGTCTTTGTTACAGGTTAAATCAATGGTTCTTTCTTAAAGGCACATTCTTAATTCTATATATATCTGTGCATTTTTGTACATCTTGCCTTTTTATTTAGCTGTGCAAACATATTTTTTGTGGTCGGTTGTGCTGTAGACATGCCCAATTTTTTTTCTGGGGTGGAAGGTCACTCTTTGCTTGGTTGCTGTATCCCAATTGTTACCATCTCACTGAAACTCTTGGTTATTCGATGGATGGTTATATGAGATGCTTTGGAAATGTATTATGTAGACTTGTGGATGCATCAATGTGAAAGTGAAATTGGAATTAAGTAGCCAAATAGGTGTTTTTAAGCAAATCTTAGGAAAGCAATCCTATCAAATGAATTTTATTTACCATAAATTCTTTTGTGATGAAAGAAGTAGAACCTTGATCTGTTGCCCCGACTGTATGAGAGCTCATATGATTTTTCTTTTTGGATTTGAAGTTGTACCATTTTTTATCTTCTGAACTTATATTGTAGCAGCCTACTGGAACACCACTTCATGGAAGATCAGCTGCATCTCCTTCTGCTGCCACGAGTGCTACTTCATTTGACCACACAACACCATCCCCGCTGCCATATGCCAATTCACCTCGGTCTGGTACGAACATGATGAACACACCTTCTCCTCAGCAACAAGTTCAACAGCAGCAACAGCAGCAACAGCAGCAGCAAAGGCAAAAGATGATACTTGCTCAGCAACAGCTGAGGCAATCTTCTTTGCAAGCTTTGGGACAGGTGTTGGTTTTTTCTGATTCTTGATTTTTTCTCGTCGTCTCTTCTTTTATGATTGGCTGACTTAACAATCAAATTCTATTTCTTTGTGTTTTGTGTGTATGAAACCATTACATTTATGGCATTTTTCACAGACACAACCTTTGAATTTTAAAATATTCATGAGGAAATAATGTCTCAAAGTTTAGAAGATTCATATTCTTATACCCTTTGAAATCTGCCCCTGTGTCTCTAAGTATGTTTAAGAATCATTATTGGGTAAAAGATCATCTTTAGTTTTGAGTTGAATCAAAATGAATCCTTGCATTTTTGTAGCTTTTCTGAAACTTTGTGGAGGCAACAAAATACTTTAATTGAACTGAACTTTCTGTTTCACTGCCTATAACTACTATATATCTGTTGTCCAATTTCTTTGAATATTTAGTCCCAGTATGTTTTCTGTCCATTTCCTTATAATTATCATTCTTATTACTAGTTCTCTTAGATCATATCTTTGAGTTATTAGCCAGTGACACAAATTATTTTCGATAATTATATTTTCATACCAATACAAGTCGCACTACTTTATCTAACAATTTTAACTTGTTGTGCAGAACCAAATGTCACAGATGCATGATTTACAGAGCCAGGGTCAGCAGAAGTTTCAGCCGGTAACCTTATATTAGCTTCTTTGTCATCATTACTAATTTGGCCCACTATGTTTTGATTGTTTTCTTTATCTGTTTCTTCTTCCCTTACAGCGTATGTCCGAACATTTATCTGCCTTTCAAGCCTTTTGTCTTAAACTTTTATTTTGGCATTTGGTTTTCTTCTATCTACAAAGTACGGGTTAAGCTAACAAGAATGCAGGTTTTGCGAAGTGAAAAATGTTAAGAGACAAACATAAGCCACCTCACCTACTCTCAATACACGTAGTTTGTTATTTCATTGCACAAGGCCTCTTGCATCTCTACCAATATCTCAAGTCTGGCTCTATGTGTTTCACTCTCAAGTTGTGTGAATTATATCTAAGAACTATAATTCACATTTTGGGCTCATGGGCATCACTCTTGAAGTTGTTCCTCGTGATCAGAAATTCTAATATGCTACTAGAGAGATGTATGTCTGTGAAATTTCAATTTTAAGCTTTCTCCTGTACGTTTGCTTTTCTTCTGTGTTACAATCAAGAGGGTTTTGTGAAATTTTGGGGTGATAAAATATTATCAGAGAGCAAGCTACATAGATCTCAGTTGCTTGACCAGTGCAAAAAGGGAGTTTTATGTGCATTTGTTCTATGCTTCACTTTTTCTTATTTTAGAAATAATTTCTTGGCTAAATTTAATGTCTCACCAGTTACATGGACAACATCAGATGCAGTATTCTCAGCCAATCGGCCACCAGCAATTTCAGAGTAGGCAGCTATCCTCCGGACATGTTCAGCATGGCATGGGTCAAAGCCAACTCAATCAAGGAAATCAGTTAAATCGTCATTTAAGTCAGTTTTCTAGCGCTGCTAATACTTCATTGTTCAATACTGGTCAGGGAGCACCAAACACCCAGATGGTCAGATATGTTGATTATTTCTAGTCTTGTGCAATCCATCTATATTTCTTGTTAAGTGATCAGGTTGCATATTACACATGCTATGACATGTACCAGTATTAGAAAACACCATTAGATTTCAGTTTGTTGTGTCATTTGATTTCATTTAGCTTTACCCTATCTTGCTATCAAAGCTACTCTTGTGATATCTATAGACATATAATTGTTCTTTTTTATATATAAAAAAAAATGTATCCAAAATTTGAAGCTAGTCTTTCTTTCTATCGGCTGGTACCAATAATTGACTATGAATGTACATGTAATTTAATTGTATTTGTTACGAATATATGTAGTTGATATTGATTCTAAGAGTTTAAATACTGGATCCTTCTTTGAGGTCACTGGTGTCCTGCACTGCTGAATTGCGGTATTTCAATGAGACCTCAATTTCATTATTTCACTTTTATTGCTTTTTTGTTTAACTTGAGTACACCTTCATAATTTTCTTGCTTGCATATTTATATTTCTTACTACCCTTATTTTTTCTATCTTTTAAACTGCTTTATGTCTTTTAAGATGCATGCCCATTGCTTCTGCTCATAAATGCATAATGAATGTTTTGTTTGTATGTGCCAGATTTTTGTATCGTGTTTCTTTTCTCTCTTATTAGTTGAGTTATTTATCTTTTTAAGATCACTTCCCCTTTAGATCCATCTTAAACTTGTGATGTTTTGTTTGCCTCAGATTCCAAACATGTCTTCCACGATGTCATCACAGCCACTTGTGCCACGAATGCAGGTAAGCTTTCTGTGTGCTTTGCGAATTTATATTTTCTGTTTCCTTTTGCTTAAAGGTGAAAGGAGGGAAGATTGACTTCTAAATTTCATTAGTGCATATTGGGTTCCTAGTCCACCAGAGTTTACCCAAAATCTCTCATCAGGTATGATGCAACTAATAACATGGTGACCTCAAGTCATAAACGGAGGGCTTGATTTGGTGCCAGACAGATGTTCCAGCAGCATCTTCATGTTAACTGCATGTGCATGTAGTTTGATATTTATGATTTGCTTTTAAATGATGGGTCAAATGGGTCATTCATTTCTGTACTGAATAATAGAAAGTTAGATGATGTTACAATTTATTTCTTCTTGTTGAATTCACTACACAGTTTGGATTAGCCGGTAACAATTCCCAGAGGAGTCTTGCTTCCACGGTTCTTAATGATCAGAGTATGAACCTGTTCTGTATTTTTTTTCACCTTACAGTCATGCTTGGTTAATGAACTTGCAGTTATTTTCTGCTCTTTTTCTTTCTTTCTTCTGTAATTCATCCCTTTTATCATTTTGTTTTTTCTCCCTTGTTGGAATGGGGAGTTCTCTCCTGCTTTCCTTATCAGTCCCATGCAGGGCAGTGGCTGCATTGTGTTCATTTTGGCACGCGCGCACGAAAAAAAAAAAAGCAATTGTGCTTGTCTTATGTTTATTAGAATCTTAATACATGAGGCTAAAGTTCAGTTTGCGGCCTTTGCTTGCAGTGTATAGTATGGGAGTGTCCAATCCTGGTGGTATGATGCCCATGCAGCAGCAGCAGCAGCAGCAGCAGCTTGGCTCTCAAGGTGCGTTTGGTAATATGCAACCAAATGCTCAGAATTTACAGTCAAGCATGGCAGCGCTTCAGAATGCATCACAGAACCATCCCAATTTTGCTCAACAGAGACAGCAAAATCAGCAGTAGCCATGAAATAGCACTGTAATATTCATCATTTCTTTTTCCTGATGAAATATCTTGCATACATGCCAATGAGGCAATGGTTATCAAAATTTGCTATGTTGAAAGCATGTGTATCCATTGGTAATTATGGTGTGTATTCAGTGTGTCTTATTGTTTCATTAGTTGATAGAGCACGTATCTTAAAGAGTTCATTTACCAGTTGAAAGCTGCTATTAGAAAGCTGTATTACGCTGTCTATCTAGGCAATGTCCGTCAATGTTTCACGTCAATGTTTCACATCAATGGTGATTGTATTTCATTGCACAACCAAACCAGTCCGCTGTTATATTTACAGCACTCTGTCCGGCACTCTAAATTTAACCATCTTGCCATGATGGTCAACTCTCTTCCAAGGGATTCGAGAGTCGTGTTAATATTACATGTTTGAATGAAAGTCACAACCGTCAAGCTATGTGCTGACATTGCACAAGACTGAAAATGAGAGAGTTAAGGTTGACACCATATAGCCCGTCTCTTGTTCGTTGTAATATGTAAGTTGAGAAGAGAGAAGAAAAGAAAGAAGAAAAGATAGAAGAAAAAAACTGTGGCTCGGGGCTGGTTTCTATGAGAATTTTTGTTATAACTGTATCTATGCTCCTGTCTTGCTCAGTAAAATGGTGCTTCAGGGATTTGAATGCAGTTAGTAGAAATAATTGCATCTGGTTCTTCGGGACAACGGTGGAGAGGAGGTTGTAGGAATGTGATGATGGGCTTAAACAAGCTTGGAACAGAAGCCACAGCATCTCTGCACAAACCATTCTAGCCTGCATTGAATAGAGAGTAAATTAGTTGCAAACAACACCCCCCCCGGCTTTCTTGAACTAAAATACAGTCAGAGATCCCTCTTTTCCTCCTTTCCCATGATGGGAAAAATATCATGTTGCATCCTCCAGTATCCTGAATTTCTTCTACTCTTGGTGAGCTGGATTAATCTAAATCATGAGATGCTAATTGGACTTCATTGGGAGGCAAAAATAGTATATATTATATTGGTATATGTTGCCTATGGTTGAATTACCGTTGCAATTTTCCTGACAGTCAAGAACGGGCAGATTCCACTGTCTTTGGTTCACATTTTCCTGCTTTTGACTGGTTGGTCCATGTATTTAAACCGAAAGGAAAGGGGAAAAAACCTACCAGTCAAAACTCAAAAAGGTCCAGGCAAGCTCGACCAAATCTAATGGGGGTGTGCGTCGATTCGACATGAATTTCCTTTTCTTTTTGTTATTGTTTCTATAAAGTACGGTGCAAGTTTAGGTTATCCCAAAATGAATGAGGAAACAGAGAGATTCATTTCTTTGAATGTCGTACAAGATAGCACTACGAAAGGATGAAGCAAGAAAAAAAAAAAAAGATTAGCAGCAGAAATGAAGTTAAAGGTAGTTGTATATGCTTGAATTAAGTAAAATATATTTATTTATCTAGTAGATTGGAAGATTGTCAGACTAGATGAACCAAGAAATATGCTCACAAGTCTTCAAGGCAAGAACTCTTAGAATCCAGCGCATCAGGATCCGGCCGATCCAACGAAAATGCTGAAGGCACCCGTTTAGGACTAGCCAGCTTTTGAAGCAAGGGATGGAGGTTTTCAGAAGATGAGTGGCTAGAAAGAGGAGGGGAAAAGGGCGGTGAAGGAGAGGGGGAGCAGGAGAAATTGTACTTGTGATTCCCAGCTCCAATGCTTATGGGAAGAGGTGATGGAGGTGTTGGCGGTGAAGATGATGGAGAATCATAATCACACCCCATAAATGAAGAGTTAATCTCTCGACTTCTTCCTCCCCACCTCTCTATCTCCGAGTCCTTAAAAAGATTAACGAAGAATCTGTTAGATGTACTTTCCCGGGAGTTTTTGTTTGAGATGCAGGTAGAAAGTTTAGACAGACCTAACGGTCTACGCCTCCTGGGTTAACTTGTCAGCTAAACCTACCCTCCTTGAATCTTAATTGAGGGTTTTACGGGTGGTAAATATCGCGTTCTAAACAGCGGTTTAAAATCAAAAGCACCATTAATTCTGGTTGCTTTTCATCCATACCGCAGTTTCAAACGTACGTGGGTCTATCCAGAGTTCCAGACCGTATCTAGCTTGTTGTCATCTGCTTTATCGTCAGTGGTGCATGGAGGAGCTACCATTAATAGCCAATCTGTTTGATACACTTAAAATCTACATGAAACTCGATATAGTTTTTATTTTAAGAAATTTCAAAACGATGACATTAAATTAAAAAAAAAAAAAAAAAAACCTTCAATCAACATAGTTTCGAATTGTCTTGAGTCAACTCATGCCGGTCTACCCAATCTAAAACCTATCAACTCATAACCTGATTTACAGAACAAGTGGCATTTATTTTAGTGAATAAAAACATAGGACTATTATCATAAGAAGTTAAGCATTCCTGCTGGCAAGTTGTTTCTCTGTCAAAAATATCTCTCTCTCTCTCATTTTCTTTAACTTACATTAACTTCATTATTGTATTTTTTTTTTTTATTGATAAACTCATCTCCCAGCCCAAGCCATTAAAAAAGTATTTGGTGCTGCAATTAAACTGTACCTTTGTAAATTTTTGAATTTTTTTATGTTTTTTAATTATTTAAAATGATGATATTAAAAATAATTTTTAAAAAATAAAAAAAATTATTTTAATACATTTCCAAATAAAACACAATTTAAAAAATAATATTATTAGCTATTCTTCCAAGCACATCTTATCAGCAACAGTACAATGAACTTTTTTTTCATTTAATCATATTAAATGGAGGAATATTTTATTCATTATTTCTTTTTAATGGCAAGGACTTTTGGAGCATTTAAGGGTTTTTTTTTTTTTTAGAGAGAAAAGTAAAAGAGTATCTAATATTGCACTATTGTTTGAAATGAAAAAAAAAATTATGAATGATAATGCTATATTTAGAAAACAATATAATGTTTTCTTTGATAAAATATGTGATTTTGAAGAGAATTTAACATTTTTTTAAAAAAATATGATGCCTTCAGAGAGGGAATTCAGTTGAGAAAATCAATATACCAAGGACTCGATTAAGAAAAAAAATATTCAAGCTTCTGGGATTTAAATACTGTTTATAAATGGTAAAATTTTCATTAATTCTCTATTTAAATATGAATGATTTATTTTTAATTTGAAAAAAAATTAAAGATAGTAACACTAAAACTATCATACAATACAGACATAGTCTTATCCTTTGAAAAAAAAAAGGCATGATTGGTAATTTAATATAAATACTAAAATTTATCATAGTTTTAAAATGTAATTTAGAATCAATTTGAAAAAAGATTTAGATCATAAATGATGAAGGAAAACTGAAAAACTTTCTTCTTAAAATGAATCAAAAGGATGTTATTTTTATCAATATTTTTTATAAAAAAATAAAACTAATAAGATTTTTATAGATTCTATTCGAGTTGTGGATTAAACTAGAATTTTAATCGACTAAGATTAAATTAATTTTTTCTATTATATTTTAAAAATTAAACCAATCAGGTTTTGAGTCAACTATTTATCGCAAGACCCGGGCATTGCTGGGTATTTTTTATCAATGCCCATAAAAGATAAAATTTAAATGGAATATTTAATCGTTTTCGTTAATTTATTATAGCGACAAGTATTAATAAAAACAAAGCGAAAGGACATATTCGAATAGATTGTTTTATTTAGTTGTTGAATTGAATGATGTAAAATATTAGATCCAGAACTTAGTTAGATAAACATAAATCGTGTCCCTCCAAACTCCTCTCTCTCTGGGGGAGGTTTCTGCCTTCTTTTTGTCAACGAACAAACTCTTTCCCTACATGAAACACACATCACAGACCAATTACAACACAGCACGTAAACACACCCTGGTTCTTTCGATGACATGGACTCTAGCAGTTGGCCTCATGTCATGCACCATTGCAAAAGAATGCTGTAACTTTATCATAGCTAATAATCACGAGAGGCTAATAATGATTCAAGTACCCTGTTTTTATCAAACTATAATTTTGTTAAGTTCAAAGCTTACGGTCTTGTCTTCTATGTTTTTTATTACATTTTTTCCTACTCTCTCTCCCTCTCCCTCTCTCAGCAGTCAGCACTGACTTGACAATATACAAGAAAACCCTAAAAACAAAAAAAATCTCTAATCTTTGCAAACTCTCAAATGAATGCAGATATGTTTTGCTAAATATCAGGTAAGACCCATCTTTGCATTCTCTCTCTCTCTTTTTTTTCAAAATTATATGTCTTCTATTGTTTTACGAATGATTTTTGTGTAAAGATTGAAATCTTTTTGTCTTGATAATGTAAAGATTGATCATTTGGTGTTGAATTATTACTGAATTTGTTCATTTCTGTGAGTGTGCAAAATTTGAGCTAACTTCAACCTTTTTCTGCAATCTGCAATCCATTGGTCTAATGAAAACTACATGATGTTTTTTGCGTGTCTAATCTTTTAGCTCACTGTCTGCTATATAGCACTTTTTTGCAGAATGAAAAATTATGAGCAATTAATTGTCTAGAATAAATGTTTAGAGATTTGATTAAAATTTTGTTGTATATATGCACTTTTAATGTGTGTTGATGGAAAGTTTGGATAGGGTTCTTTTTTAGTATAAGATTATTTTCTTGCTGTGTATACCATGAGATTTGGATATTTGATGTTGATGACTGTCTTCCTTGTCATCTTTGACTTGGCATTTATCGCATGATGTTGTGTTATGTAACCTTATCCGGTTTTTAATTTGCTTGCAGGCTGCGTAGTTTCTGCTGAGATGTTCTGTGCATGTTGCAGGTATGGCAATGACGTTGAAAGTTCAATCCTGATCCAATATTATTCGCAATGCAATTGGTATCAAATGATAGTCGCAAGGAAGATATTTCAGAAAGTGAACCGATCTTATCCCATTCTAACATTTCGCAGCACTCAGAAGAAGAATCACCGTCCTCTCTTGAAATTAAATCTTTAGGAAGGGATTGTGAAATTCATGTTGATGATTTAGAGAGTATTCAGATTGATGAAACTTGCCATCTAGTGAATCCAGACCATCCACAGTGCCGTATATGCCTGGATAATGAAGGTGTTACCTATTTACTGTGCTGGGCACGCTTTTTTCATTTCTTAATTATTATGTGTGTGAGGTGTGACTGTAAATTGGTTTTTCTTTTTATATTAATGCAGCTGAAGCCTGTGCTAATTCATTTCAGGGGAAGACTTGATTGCACCATGTCATTGCAAAGGCACTCAGAAGTATGTCCATAGGTCATGTCTTGATAATTGGAGATCAACTAAGGTAAATGTTCGTTTCTATCTGGCATCCATGTTCCCTCATTTGCAGAGTGATGAGCGTGGAACTTTGAGACTTGGGAAAATCATATTGAACCTTTAGATCTTTCTTGCATTGAGTACATGTATGCATGTGATAATGGTAAGTTTATGTCTTTATTCAATGATAATTCTTCGAATTCATTTTCAGGAGGGCTTTGCATTTGCTCACTGTACAGAATGCAGAGCAATGTTTGTATTGCGGGCAAATGTCCCAGCAGATCGATGGTGGTTGAGATTGAAATTTCAGTTCCTTGTTGCTAGGGACCATGCATTTATTTTTGTAGTAGTTCAGCTGGTACGGCCACCATTCTTTTCATATTAATTTAATTTGGTAATATAATATGGATGTTGATTACATATCACTGTTGTGGGTTTTACCAGTAAGTTTCTTTGTTTTTTTCTTCTTGTATATTTTGGAGTAGGTAACTAATTGAAAAGTATGTCTGGCTATAATTGACATGATTTTCTGCGATAGCATACACTACAAAGTGCTCTCTGAAATTGTTGGCAGTATTACCAATGCCCTATGGAAATGCTTTCCGTGCAGCTGTCATTATTATTTGTTCATTTCTTTAGTGGGGTTTGGTACTGAATGTCACTGCAGCTATGGAAATTGAAATATTTGTTGGTGTGAAACCAAGAAGACATAAGTAGGTTTAATGAAAAGAATCCTAGCTGAGAAAAAAAAAATGCATTTGTAATCACACATTCGCATGCATAATTATGTGTGTGATTGCATGCGCACTCTTGCATAGTTGACCCAAGGTTGTCTTTGTTTGGAAATTTGCATTGATATTCTACCGAAGAACAATATGAACAGATATGGAGGGTAAATATGAGCTGGTAAACTTTGTTCTCTTCCCTTTTTGTTTGAAACACTTTAAAGGATCCCTTTTCATAGCAGCTTAGTTTCCCGTGTGCGTTTACCTACTGCACATAAGGGATTGATTTGATGAGATAATTGGCCAAATTTTGTTTTATCATTAGATTTGGTTTTCTTTCGTAAAAAATTAATAAATTGATGTTCTGAACAGATTGTTGCCTGCTTGGGTGTGCTGGTGTACAAGTTCTATGGGGAGGAACTAAGGGAAATGTTTGGCTATGAAGAGCATCCCTATGGATTCTATACTATGGCTGGTATGACTCGTGGCATCTTCAGGTCAAGAACCATTTTCGTGAGAATTTTATGCTCTCTCTTGTTATTGCTGATTTTTACTTCATTATTTTTATGTAGTTTTAGCAATTGTTTTGGTGGGTTTGCTCTATGGTTTCTTCATTGCTATAATATGTGGACAAAGGATCAATGAGCGCCACTATCATGTTCTTGCCAAACAAGAACTTACAAAGGTTTGGTATCTCATCCTTAAAGCATTTAGAGTTTCTAAAACCAGCTGCTATAAGGTAGAATTTACCTAGAAAACAGTTGCTAAAAATTCTTCATAATTATATTTTAGTGGTTCATTTTCTTCAAGTATTTTTCCCCGGTGGAAAATATATTTGGGTAATTATATATTTGTGGATTTTTTGTACTTTGTATTTCTGGACCCTGTGATTTTCTCTTTGTTCTAATTTGCCTATCAGCAAGTTTCATGACATTGGGACCTTTCATAATGTTAGGAATATGTGGTGGAAGACAGAGAAGCTAGCAAGGATGTCCCTGAACTTGGAGCCAGTCATGTCTCGGAGCTAAGAATGTTGGGTCTTTATTAGTCTTGAATTCTCTTGACTTCTGTGTACTCTGTAAGTAATTTCAACTTCTATTTACTTTTTATGCCGATCACTTTTTCAATTGCTTGGTCATCTTCCTTGCTGTAAAGATCAAATATCTTGATTGTAGATTTGATCTAAGAATAAATGTCTACCTGTTCCTTTTTGTACTTTTTTAGTATTGTTACCAGACCATTGTTAATCTTGGATGCTTACACTAATGCACAGCTGAGATGCGAATTTATGCATCAATGGAGCTCTTTTCTTGAATTGCTCAAATTTTTTTTCAGGTCTTGCTATCCTGTGCCTGGTGTTGATCTGGTCTGCATGAATTTATGCATCACTCCATAGCGTGTATGTTGAAATTTTTCATACTACTGTTTCAAGGTCTTACAATTCTGTGCTGTATCTCATTTTTTAACTTGGCATTTGAATTTTTAGAAACCCATGCCCGAAGATGATCTTTTCTCAATCAAACTACACAACCACAAAAGGTGTGGTTTGTCTTGTATATTTCTATACATGGATGCGTTTTGACTCTTGTTGTGTACTCGATCATCAGCTTCTTGAGTTTTATATGTTAAAATTTATTGATTTACAAAAAGCATTTTCATATGTTTTGTCAGCAAGGTTATGCTTACTCTTGTTTGTCCATAGAGAATGCGTGAACTTAGCAGGAAGAGAGCTTACAGTTTTGAGTTTCATAGTCTAACAATATTGCTATGTACATAATCGAACTGTGAAAACCCACAGCTAATTAACGGAATGGCGATGAGGATTATTGCACTGTAAAAACATAAACTTCAAAACTTTCACCAGAAAAATAGAAAAACCTTTAAACTTTGGAATAACATGGTTTTGAAGTACCAGTACTGTGCTAGTTTTCACTAACATATCAGTTGTTGTCTGCCGACTTTGAGAAGAAGCATCCATTTAGAAATTCCCATCAGCAGCATTGATCCAACTCTTTGAGATGCAGTCGACTCTCCTAATTTTTCCCTGCATGAGACAATGTCTATGGACTTTCTTAGGAAAGTGGGGATCCCTAGGATAGATTACAGCTAGCAACGGTTGTGGGCTCCATAATAAGTTGAGCAACAACCTCCAATAACGTTGCCATATACTGAAGTATGAAGCGATTGAAGCAATCCAGTAGTATTAGAAACACAACTGTGTACACTTTGAAAAGATGCCTTGCATTCTGGTCTGATTCCCGATGGCAAGAGGCCTGGTAGGGTTATACCTGCAAATGGCGCTTGGTCTTGAAGAGGAAAGGGTACGAGTTTAGGTGCATGTGGGGAATCGACTCGCTGGAACGAGCCAACATGATGCTACACGCTGCTGTTAGCAACAAGGATGATACTAATAGAGCCCTGCTTCCCTTCATCAATACCAAATTTAACTTGTCTTTTACTTTCTTCTTTCTTTTCCTGTGTCACAGCTGAAATCAATGCTTGCTCCAAGTTGGTGACTGCAAAAGAGGGCATGGAGTCATGGACCATTTATATGGACTGGGTTGTCCATGATGCTTGTTGAAAGCCGTTATTCCATAACATCATAAAAATTATCTCATAAAGAAAAAGAACTTTAAGTTGTCCCCAGCCCCATATTTCAAACAGTAATAAGATTTAAAAGGGATGGTAGTAATTCTTTCACTCTACCCTCTCATTGTTTCCGAGGGCAGAGCTTAATAAAAATTCGAGGTTTTTACTAGAAAGCCTCCGGTTTAACGATTAACAGGTATTGGATCTTGTTTCCTTGAGAATCGCTATATGTATTTATTATAATCAATTTTATGTTTTAAGCTCACTAATTGTGCATGAAACTTCTGCATTAAGCTGAGCAGGTCCACAATGAGGCCTACAATGCTGCCACGAGCAATACATGTTGTTGATAGAAAAAGCTTTGCCTGCGGCCATGAAAAAAGTTGGAGGTGCCATCTTTTGCTATTTACACATTTCATATAGAAAAAGCCAACGAGGCTGGCCAAAGCATTTCACGTTGAGAAACCCTTTTGATTCTTGTTGAAAAGAAAGAAGTCTTGTCTTGTCTATGTTTTTTCTATCAAAAAACAAGAAAAAATCAAATTGCGTTGGATGATCATAAGAGCAGCAGCAGCATGTGATGATAAACGTTGGCAAAGAGACGTAATATCATGGATGATGAAAATTAAGCAATTGGAATTAATATGAAAGCTTAATTAATTGCACCCGTGGGATTTGCTGCTCTGTTGGTGATTGTACATAATTGCCTTCTTCATCAAAACCTAATTCACCATAAAATAAACAGCTAGTATATATATATTTGTGCTTTGCAATGGAAGCACTTCAAGACAATTTAATCAGAACTCGAATGAGAATGACTAGAACTGGAGAATCCTTTGATCGTCAAATATCATACTAAATACTAAGAATTAATATATGTTGTAATCATATAAGACACAACCAGTCACTAATTGAGGTTCACGTCATGTGAAAAATTTCAAAGACTGAAAATCTGTGAAAACTGCTAAAGCAATAAAACTAAATGCAACAATCCTGCCAGCAGCAGCAGATGCCAATGCCACTACATCCTATTGTCAGCTCCAGCTCCAGCTCCTGCTCCTGCTACAACACCACCAGTTGCTGGACATGATGGGTTGATGTTATTGAAAAAGTCGTGATTGGGCAGCATATAATTAAATGGAGGAATGCCGTGAGCATTGAACCACCCCCAGTATTGGCTAAAGGGTTTGATTGATCGAGTTTGGTTCCATAGATGCTATTGCAGCAGCACAAGTATTTGGTGCAAGTGCCGGTACCAAAGCAACTGCTAGGCCATTCCCAAACAGTATGGCATTAAGATTAGCAGTGCTTTGATGCAACATGAACATATGTTAGTCTCGTCCTTTCATCAACATTTTACCACATTATAAAAATCAGAAACAAAAATATTTATAATAATGCAGGCATGCATTATTAACATATACATTATATATGTATGGTACTTAATTATTCCTTTTCTAATTAACAAATACTTCAGTATTTATTATGAGTTTGGTAACTATATTTTGTATAAAAAAAATGTTTCAGGAGTGATTTTACCTCAGCTCTTAATTGTTGATATTGCATTCTTCAAAATTTTATTTTCAGCGGCAAGATCATCATGTCTTTTTTCCTTAGCAGCAACAAGAGAAGACCATGTAGCGTTAAATTTCTCTACGTCAGTAGCCTATTTCAAATCCATAATAATAGATGTCAATAATAAGATCGTGGATAGCACATCCTTGCTGCAATAGAGGGATAACAATCCAACCCGTAATCAACCAGTCTGAAACAAAGCACGGTAGAAACAGCGTTGCAGCACTGGACATATCCGGAGACATCCAACCATCACAGAACACAAAGAACCTTCATTGCACCAAAAACAACAGCACTGAGAGGAAAAATGAGCTGCAGCTGCAGGCCCAACCATATGGCACGCAAGTCATTGAAATTACATCAAGTGATAAAATGTCATTAATGAAATATCATCACGGACATAGCAATAACGATCCATTACCATATTCAGTCAATAGCATATCCATATCCAATAAACAAGCACTCACAGGATTTGAATCACATTTTTCTTGAATCAAATATCAAAGAGCATCCATATTAGCACTGCCATAAATAATGATACAAAAATTTGAAGTTTGAGTGACAATAAAGATATAAAGATTTTGAAGTATAAGTGACAGACAGGGGGCAGTATGACAGCAGCTCTAACACCTCCAACGGCACATAGGGATTGAGAGCAACTACAAAGACCTCATGAAGCATGAGCATTTGGTTGAGAAGCCACAGTACTAGTATACCAAGCAGTCTTCGATAGCAGAGACACCAAGAATTGCCAGGACCATGAAGTAAAGAGATATCCACAAAACATGAAGCATAAGCACAACAATCAGAAACCAAGTGGGAGAGGAGAGAGGGAATAAGTGAATGCTAGCTGTTTGATTGCTTGATTGCACCTTTTTCTTATTGTCCATGTACAGGTAATAAATAAAAAGAAATTCAATATTAGCAGTAAAGTGCCAAAATTAGCTAGTAATACATTAAATCTAGAGAGGGAGAGGGAGAGTAAGATCACCGTATTATTAGCTTAAAACATATGTACAAAAGCATGCAATTGAACTAAAAAAACATCCAGCAAAATAGAAAGGGCATCACAAACAACATAGTTGTAAGTAATGTTATTAACTACAAAATACATTTGTGAATAATAAAGTTCTAGGCATAATTCATTCAGGAATAACTAAACTTATTGCTACTTCACCAAGTCACATCCGAACAGCTCTAGTTGATCAAATTGTGATTCAGTTGGTGTTTCGCTTGTTTCGCTTTTCTTGATTCTACATGAAATTCACATGTTTGGATAAGCCTACACATAGCAAATAAGCAGTCAATAAAAGCAACAAGATTTGAAAATTCCCATTTTAGTTTGTGAAAAGGCTTGTTTGTTCAACAATAAATAAACTTGCCCCGATGCTAATTTTCTAAGGAATATGACCTATCCTTCCTCATCCTCAGATTGAGACGTGTTACTTGTGGTAGTATCTGCCTCTACTTTCTTTGAATTCAACTTTACCTCCACCAGTTGTGAAGATGCACCTGTAATTTGAGAAAAAAAATAGTGTAATCGGCAATGGAGCACATAAACAGAAATTATTCTTCTGCAAAACCTAGGAAAAAAACAATAGTGTAATCGGCAATGGAGCACATAAACAGAAATTATTCTTCTGCAAAACCTAGTACAGTAGTAATCTAAATACATCAGTTTTACTGACTTTATTATGAGAAATGCCTCATTTGACAAGGAACAGGTTGACTTTATAGATGATTCGAAGATAACATGAATTCATTTTTTTCCCAAATATTTATATAGCAGCTTCCTCGATATATGCAAAGGGAATGCGAGAAAAGATGCTCATTTTCAAAGCAGTGTAAATCGACAACATCTAAAGTAACCCAGAACCTATCACATTACCAAAATATCAGATTTCGAAGTGAAACACTCGAAATATCAAAATTTCTTCTTCTGCATCTCCTCTAAAACTTGGCAATCATTTTAACAAGGAAATAAAAGAAATTTTAAAAGCACTCATTTCCCACAAAACACAATCATCCAGATCCAACATAAAGCCACAGTAGCATTATATCATATTTGATGGGTAAAACCATCTCCAGTAAGCAACAACAAACAATAATTCAATCAATTTAACATAAAAAGACTCAATTTTGCATACACCCATAACCAAACTAACCACAACCAACTGAGCAGACGATAATTTTGAACAAAACCCACATCACAAAACCTTATATGAGAAGAAAAAAATTACCTTTAACAAAATAATCAGAGGAGGGCCATCCTCTAACAGTAGAGGTAGAAAGGGACTCCTCATCAGACAAAGGATTAGCCAATTTCTCAACAAGGTGAGCAATCCCAAGAGAGCCGGATGCAGATCTAGGAGGTGGGACCCAATAAGAAGATCCAGGCAAGAAAGGGAGCCAATCAGGCGCAGCACGGCGCACAATGATCCCATGGATTGCATCTTCTAGCTTTCTAAGCAAAGGGTCTGTGGATGATGAAGAAGAAGAAGAATCATCATATTCTGATTGGTTGTTCCTGTTGGGAACGTTTGATTGGGCTCTAAGAGTAAGTAAACGAGAAGAACATCTCGTTGGCGATGGTGACGATGTTAGGTAGTATATTTTCGTAAGAGAAACAGAGAGAGAGCGAGCCATCAAGGTCGTCGTTTTATTTCCTGTGTTTTCGGTAATAGGCAAGAAATTGTCTTGTAAGATTTTGGTTATGGATAAAGAACCGGAGGAAGTGGGGGTGGACTGGACATATATGGATGGAGATGGGGAGTTTTTGTCGGTATTTTCTCGGATAGAGACACGTTCCAGTTCTGCTAAACTTCATTGTGGTCCTGTAAACTTAATCCGCGTTTCACTTATGTATGTATATTTTGAAATTTCTCAATGACCCTTTTATTTAGTTTCCACAAAGTTTCAATGTTCCCCTTGATTATTGAATAGCTTGTATTCTCAATTTGGTTTTTGATTTTTTTTCCTTTTATATTCTCAATTTTTTTGTGAACTATTAACATATGTAGAGATTTGATGGGAAAAAATAGAAGTTTCCAATACATATATAAGGATAATTTTGGAATATTGATTAAATTTTGTTCTTCCATGTATATTTGGTGAAATATTAGAATGTGCAGGGATTTTACAGGGAAAATAGGAGCTTTATAAGAAATATAAGGATAATTTCGGGACTTCTGAAAATTAGAGGTAAATATGGAATATTGGTGAAACTATAAGGGTGAAAATGCAGTATGCCTATGTTGAATTTTGGGTTTTTTCAAGCTTTGTGTATTTATTTTCTTATACACCACCTAGGATTTTGGCCCTTCACTTCTGTTAAAAAACTAGATTCAGACTTCCTCCTTGTCAAAAATTGACTGATTATTGTTGACAATTTTAATTTGACCATCGATTAGGGATCAGATCATGATGTCTTCTGCTTGATTAAAGTACAACTCTAAGAGTCATGGTCTTTTACTGTTCATCCCATTCATGTTCACCATCTCGCGTATTATCTTGGATTAGAATCAGGCATTTCTTTAAAATATTTTATTTTAATCCTTAAACTTTTCTTTTACATAATTAATCCTTTTTAGCCCAAATTAGAGTTTAATTACATGTTTTTCTGGGGTGAGGGTTGAATTGAAAGATACAGACAGCACTGGAGTAAAAACAAATCGAATAAAATAGTTAATAGATCTGTTTAAAAAGTTCATTTACATTCATTATCTTTGTAGTCTATTTGTTAGCTAGACCCTATAATTTTCAAAATATATATTTTGATACCAAACTTAATTAACAATTTGATTTATTTATATAAATCATGTACATGAAATAGTTTTTTTT